>Ga0207039_1162_pt4 | contig 10033 bp, 10 predicted proteins | sample Alteio_BWMinCont_74_FD_153264 | JGI IMG/M metagenome (GOLD analysis project Ga0207039, IMG submission 153264) | Enriched cells from forest soil in Barre Woods Harvard Forest LTER site, Petersham, Massachusetts, United States -... | ecosystem: Environmental > Terrestrial > Soil > Temperate forest >... | reverse complement strand
CGGTCAAAACGGAGATGGCATAGATGCCGAAAATGATGGTGACCGTGACGGGAGAAAATCCCCACTGCCTCTGGTAGAGCGCATAAAGCGGCGTCGGCGCGATGGAGCCGGCGAGGAACGAAATGGTGATCGAAGCCAGCAGGTAGAAGGCCGCGTTTCTCGATAAATAGTCATTACTATCAACGGTCTGCGTGCCAATGGAGCAAGTCGAAAGCGGTGTCATAGCGGCGGGCTCGTGTCCTGTCATGGAGCAGACAGATCGGTCTGTCTGTTGTATCATACAGACCTGTCTGTTAAAGTCAATACATGGTTATGAAATCTTCGTCCCTGGATCGCCGCCCAGCTCGGGAGCGCCTGCTCGCCGCCGCCGACGAGCTGTTTTATGAAGAAGGAGTGAACCTAGTCGGCATCGACCGCGTGATCGAGCGCGCTGGGGTGGCCAAGGCCTCTCTTTATGATTGCTTCGGCAGCAAAGAGGAGCTGATCCGCTCCTACCTGCAACAGCGGCATGAGGCACGGCAGGTTCGGTTGCGCGAGCGGCTGGCCCTGTGTGCCACGCCCAGAGAAAAGATCCTCGCGGTTTTCGACTCGATGGCCGAAGCTGCGGCGAAACCGGATTTCCGCGGCTGCGCCTTTGCAAGGGCCAGCGCGGAGGCACGGCCAGGCAGCAGCGTGAAGGCCATGTGCGACGCGTCGCGCGCCTGGAACCTCGAACTGTTTGCCGACCTAGCCAAACAAGCCGGCGCTACCGATCCGGATCGGGTGGCGCAACAGCTCAGGCTGTTATACGACGGCGCAGCGCTGTCGGCACACGTTGACAAAACCAACACCGCGCCGGCTGCCGCGCGCGCCATGGCGGAGATGCTCCTGGATCACGCGATCCGATGAAGGCTGAAGGATTCGAATAATTGAATCGAACTGATCCAATCAAGATCAGACTACGAAGGTCAAAGACCACACTACTCGGTTAAGACTGCGCCCGCCTGCTTCACCATCCGTGACAGTTCGCCGCTTCGGTACATGTCCATCACGATGTCGCAGCCGCCCACCAGTTCACCCTCAATGTATAGCTGCGGGATCGTCGGCCAATTCGAATATGTTTTTAGTGTTTGGCGAAGCTCCGGATCCTCGAGGACATTGACATGCGTGAAGGTCGCCCGGCATGCGCGAAGCGCGCTCACCACCTGAGCCGAGAATCCGCATTGTGGAAAGTCTGGAGTGCCCTTCATGAAGAGCACTATGGGGCTCGATCCCAAATATGCCTCTATCCGCTCAACTGCCTTCCAAGCACCCTCCGATGTGCTCTTCTCGGGCGAATTCCGGGTGAAAATTTCTTGCATGGTTTCGTCGCGCAAAAATTTTGTCAGTAGGTCCTGCATAGCACGCTCCTTAATTTGTGATTGATCTGCGACGCTCGCTGCGGCCCTCAGCCACTGTTGTCATACCACTCTCCGTTTTTGTCCTTGTGGGAGCGTAGCGTTGTCTCTCGGGCCGCGCCCGCAGCCAATCTCGCGGCTTTGCGGGCCGCTTCACGAGTCCGGAAGTATTCTGAATGCGCACCGTTTGCTTCGTACGCCCATCCGTCGTCATGCTTGACTATTTTGAAAGTGATTTTGTTCATCAAAGAACTCCTGCAATCGCCGAAGCAGATATGCGCGCGAGTTCAAACGCCATGTCAAGAATGACGATAGGTCCAAGCGAGACTACCGACAAGCAGTCGGGCTTTTCGGCTTGATCTTTCTATAGGTCTAAAAGTCATTTGCAAGTGCCCATGGCAGCCTCACATCGATTCAGTAACCTGACCCGGTGTATTGGAGGCATATCAATGAGCAACTCACATATCGTTCATACCAGTGATGCGACGTTCGACCGTGATGTCCTGAAATCAGCTAAGCCCGTGCTGCTCGATTTCTGGGCCGAATGGTGTGGTCCCTGCAAAGCGATCGCGCCGATCCTCGATGAGGCGGCCGACGTGTACCAAGACAAGATTCGTATCGCCAAGCTCAATGTAGACGACAATCCGGCGACGTCGGCTAAGTTCGGCATTCGGAGCATTCCAACACTGATCTTGTTCATGAACGGCACAGTGGCCGCACAGAAAGTCGGAGCGGTTACGAAGTCGCAGCTTGTGGCTTTCCTCGAGACCCACTTGCAAGAGCTTGCCTAGCTATCCTGGCCAGGGACTGTGCGGCGACTATGATATCTGCGCAATGAAATTTCGCCGCGGGGCTGAGGCGATTCGAGCGTTCAGGGGACAATACAGGTCATTGGCGAAACGCTAAGCGCGATTATGCCGATGTCAAAAAACAGCCGGATCGCTTAGCGATTTTCCCGCGCCGAAACAGAAACCGTTTTTTGAACCGTGAGGCTTCTTAGGCGAGAAGGGGCGCGAACGATCATTCAGGGATGTACGGAGCTTCCGCTGGCTTTGCCATCGGATGAGGGCGAGCTGCTCGACTCAACCGCGGCTTTAGCTCGAGTGTCTGTTCTTCGGTGTTCGACGATTTGCGAGGCATGAGTTAGTTCGTCGCCCAATGAAGTCGAGCCGTTGTGGAAAAACCCCATCTCGTGAGAAGCCAAGGATTGTTCACATCTGGTGAAACAGATGCAGGTAGCTGCGGCTCACCGGCAGCACTTCGGGACGCCCCTTCAAATGAACATTGGCAGTTTCGTTCGAACCGCGTACTACTCGGGCGATCGAACTCAAATTGACGATCACGGATCGATGAACCTGCGCGAATTGTGTCGCGTCGAGCTGCGCGGCGAGTTCTTTCAGCGGCGTCCGGATAATCGCTTCGCGTACCGTGCCGCCGGCTTCATGCCACATGACCAGGGTGTACTTCTCCTCGGCGCGCAAGAAGTCGACGTCCTGCACCGGAATGAGCGTGACGGTCTGCCCCACAGAAGCTCGGATCCATCGGAGCGGCGCGGCGGCGCTCTGCCGCTCGAGCGTCGCCGCAAGCTCTTGCAGCAGCACTTCGGTATTGACCGCGGACATGGCAGTGCGCAGCCTTTCCTGCAATCTCGCCGCCGTTTGGGCAAGGCGCGTCGCATCCACCGGTTTGACGATATAGTCGAGCACGCCCTGCGCAAACGCCTGCACGGCGTACTGATCGTAAGCCGTAACGAAGACCAAATGTGCGCGGTGACCGATGTGGCGTGCCGCCTCGATGCCGGTCACGCCGGGCATATGCACATCGAGAAAACAAACATCGGGATGATGCTCGTCGAACTGATCGATCGCTTCGCGACCGTTGCGCGCTCGCGCCACGACAGCGAGTGCCGGCCAGACCAGCGATAACTGTTGTTCGAGCGACTCGCGCAGCAGCGGTTCGTCCTCAGCGATCAAGGCGGTAGGTCGCTGTGCCGTCACGGCTGCGCCGTCCGCGCCGGAAATGACACTTCGGCGCGCACGCCATGAGGAACGACCTCGCTTAAGACCAGCTGTGCCTCTGCGCCGAATGCCAGCTGCAACCGCTCGCGCAGCGAAACTAGACCGGTACCGAGTCCGCCTCCCGTCACCTGAAGGCCAACGCCGGTGTCTGTGACGCTAGCGAGGCAGCGAGACGACTCCAGCCGCACCTCGATAACGATAGCCCCGCCCGTTTCGCTGGGGTCGATTCCGTGACGCACAGCATTTTCGACCAGGGTCAGCACGGTCATCGGTGGGCATTGAAGCTTGAGCAGCGTCGCGTCTACGCGCATTTCGAAGATTAATCGATCGGGCATGCGCATGTGCATCAGCTCCAGATAGGCTCGAACCAGCTCCAACTCCTGATCCAGCGTGGTCACCGTTTCGTGCAGCCGCGGTACCGCAGCACGCAGGTAGGCGATCAGACTTTTTAGCACTTTGGCCGCTTGCGGAGCACCCACCTCGACCAGCGCCTGAACATTGGCCAGCGTATTGAACAAGAAGTGCGGCTCGACCTGCGCCTGCAGCAGACGGAAGCGGGCATCCAAAGCCCTGCGTTCGAGGTCGCTGCGCTCGAGGGCAAAGGCAGTTTCCTGTTCGCGGGCGAAGGTGTCGCGTTGCCTCACCAGGACACCGACCGCAATCCAAGGGGCGAACAAGATGCCCGCAAATGTCAGTTCAATATAGCCTTGCAATCGCCCGCTAACCGCTCCGAGCTGCGGGTGTCCGCCGGTGGTTAGCCAGTAGGCCAAATAAGCCCCTAAAGGGACTGCCAATACGATCGCCAACACTTGCAGTACCCATCTCGCAAACCAGCGTGGCAAGCGTGCGGGCCAGCGCTCGAACAACCCAAAGGCGAGCAGGGCGGCGAAACCGACCACCATGGCGCGGCTTACCACCACATAGAAAGGCAACACAAAGCTCGGGCTTAAGATAAGTCCAATGACCGTCGAGGCGAGGAGGGCGACACGTACGCGAGGCCAGCCTAACAATGCAGGCGGGCCACCTCTTCGTGCGAGAGCATCATGAATCAGCATGGCGCCACTATAGTGCAATGGCGCGCGCAGCCGCGCGCCCGGCACGCCACTTAGGCTGCCGGCCCCGCCGTCTGTCGGCGGGAATCGTGACTCATCCCCAATTCGCCGTCACTCGTCGCACGCCGCTGGCAGCCGCAGCGCCGTAAGATGATAGTTTGCATCAGGCGATCCGGCCACGACGCATAGGGAGCTTGGGTTATGAAACTAAGGTACAAAGTGTTGAGCGCGGTATCGGTATTGGCGGCGGCGACGGCCTTAGGCGTAGCCCTGACGCTCAGCCACAATTCGCCTTGCGCAGCCGCGCAATCGCCGCCGGCTGGTACGCCGCTGATGAAGGCAATCGTGTATCGCTGTTATGGATCCCCCGACGTGCTCAAGGTCGAGAACATCGCCAAGCCCTCGGCGGCAGACAAGCGAATGCTGGTCAAAGTCCACGCGGCGTCCGTGAATCCATTGGATTGGCACTACATGCGAGGCGAGCCTTACTTGATGCGGCTGGGGGTTGGAATCGGCACACCCGACGACATTCACATGGGCGTCGACTTCTCCGGTACGGTGGTTTCAGTGGGCAAGGACGTTACGCGGTTCAAGCCGGGCGATGAAGTCTTCGGCGGCAGGGACGGCGCGTTCGGCGAATATGTGAGCGTTGCAGAGAAAGGTTCTGTGGCGATCAAGCCCGCCAACATCACATTCGAGCAAGCCGCGGCGGTGCCGATCGCCGCCGTCACCGCTCTGCAAGCACTGCGCGACAAAGGGAAGATTCAGCCGGGACAGACCGTGTTGATCAATGGCGCATCGGGCGGCGTCGGGACGTTCGCCGTGCAAATTGCCAAGTCATACGGGGCAAAAGTCACCGGCGTGTGCAGCACCCGGAACTTAGCGTTGGTCCGATCCCTCGGCGCCGATCGAGTCATCGACTACACCCAAGAGGATTTCACCAAGGGTTCCCAGCGATACGACCTGATCATCGACACCGTCAGTACTCACTCGCTATCCGATTACCGCCGCGCATTGAATCCCCATGGCTCGCTGGTCATCGTCGGATCGCTGGACAGAGGCCGCTGGCTCGGTCCTTTAGCCGGCACCATCGACGCGTGGCTATACTCGCCGTTCGTCAGCCAAAAGTTTATTTTTTTGTTTGCTCAACTCAACCCCGAGGATCTCGATGTGCTGCGGGATTTGATGCGGGAGGGCAAAATCACCCCGGTCATCGATCGACAGTACGCCCTGAGCGAAGTGCCCGAAGCGATCCGTTATCTGGAGCAAGGGCATGCGCGCGGAAAAGTAGTGGTCACAGTGGCAGGCGATAGTGTTCCCGATGGCGCAGCGGTATCAGCGGGCACCTCACATTGAGCGGCGATGTAAGATCGGAATCCTCGGCGGCGCGGCACGATTCTCGGATCACGGTCCTCGTTCACCGATTGGTGGTGGTCCAGCCTGACGAATTGCCGGCGCTGCTGGCGGCCTTCGCGACGCTGTTTTGCATGTTCTTCAGTTACACGATCTTAAGGCCCATCCGCGACACCATGGGCATCACTTCCGGCGTGGAAAAGCTGCCTTATCTCTTCTGGGGCACCTTTATAGGCATGTTGGCGGTGCAGCCGGTGTACGGCTGGTTGACATCGCGCTTTCGCAGGCCGGTTTTTCTGCCCTGGGTGTACGCCTTTTTCACCGCCAATCTGCTGATTTTTTATCTCTGGTTCAATCTGCAGCAAGATCACACCTGGATCGCACGCACGTACTACGTCTGGGTGAGCGTCTTTAATTTCTTCATCGTTGCGGTGTTCTGGAGCTTGATGGCGGATGTATTCACTCGCGAACAAGCGGGGCGCATGTTCGGATTCATCGCGGCCGGCGCCAGCACCGGGGGCCTGCTCGGGCCACTGGTCGCGGGCCGGCTTGCGGTTCCGCTGGGCACCATCAACCTGTTGCTCATCTCTGCGGCTCTGCTGGCCGGTTCGCTCATTTTCATGAAGCGCGTCATCCACTGGCATCAGCATTTCGGTGCGGGCGCTCGCGGTGTCGAAGTAAACACGCCGCTCGGCGGCCACATGTTGGCGGCTTTTCATCAAGTGATCCGCTCGCCCTATCTGCTCGGTATCGCAGTATTCGTGATCCTGCTCTCCTCGGTATCGACGTTTCTGTATCTCGAACAGCAGGCCTACGTCGCCAAGGTCTTCGCCACTCGCGACGAGCGCACACGTTTCTTTTCCGACGTGGATTTCTGGGTGCAGGGCTTCTCTCTGCTCACCCAGCTATTTCTCTTCGGCCGGCTGTACAAATGGATCGGCCTTCGAGCCCTCTTGGTCTCCGTGCCGTTGATCATGACGGCCGGTTACGCAATATTCGCGCTGCTGCCGACTTTCGCGGTTCTGGTGGTTGTGTTCGCGGTGCGCAGAGTGGGCGAATACGCCATCACCCGTCCTTCCCGAGATTCGCTCTACACAGTCTGCACGCGCGAAGAGAAGTACAAGGCCAAGAGCCTGATCGATACCTTCATCTATCGGGGCGGAGACGCGACCAGTGCGTCGGCGTTCCAATTGTTGACCAGCGGCTTAGGCTTTGGCCCAGCCGGAGTCGCCTGGACGGGCGCCGGCCTTTCCGCGATCTGGTTGGCGATCGCACTGGCACTGGGAAAAGCACACGAGCGTGTGGACCCGTTACACTTAGGTGAAGGTCGCGCTCAACGGCAGCTGTTGGGCCAAGCGCAATCGATCGAATAGCGAGTGCGCGGCTTGGGACCCTCTCACAAATAGAATACGTTGTAGCCAACTCGCATTGATGGCCGAAGGTCAGATTTCCTAGGACCGCAGCAACTACACACCTCTCGTAAGTGTCACGAAATTTTCGTTGATGCAGTGGATCGACATACGCAAGAGTAACGCGACGCGCAGACGGTGTTAGCGACGATGGATCATGCTGATATCCGCGGGTTGGTGATCTGCCCGGCGATCGCCCAGACAAAGCCAGCAAGTTCTCGAGCGATGGCAACGCAAATCTTGTTCAGATGCAGGTTGCGGGAACGGAGGCTCCGGTAGCACTGTGCGAGACGCAACTGAGCGCGCCAGGTGGTTTACAGTTATGCTCAGGGCGCAACCCTTCGGTCAAAGCAGGGGATTCGATTATGAATATCCGCGACGCCAACAAAGCCGATGCCCAGACGTGTGGGCGTATTTTGTATGATGCTTTCAAGAAACTCGCGGAACAACACAATTTTCCGCCAGACTTTCCTTCTCCCGAAGTTGCGTCGGGTCTCGCGTCGATGCTAATCGGCGATTCGGGATTCTACGGCGTAGTCGCGGAAGAGGCCGGGACGATAGTCGGCAGCAATTTCATGGACGAACGCTCGCCTATTTTTGGGATCGGTCCGATCTCTGTCGCTCCTGAAGTGCAAAATCACGCTGTCGGCAGACGCCTGATGTGTGCCGTACTCGATAGAGCAAAGGCAAAGAAGGCCGCAGGGATTCGCCTGGTACAGGCGGGCTACCACAATCGCTCGCTTTGTCTCTACACGAAGCTCGGGTTTGTCACACGCGAACCCCTGTCGCTGTTGCAAGGACCTAAGCTCAATGCCAAGTTTGCCGGCTATGATGTCCGGCTGGCTGAAGAGCGCGATGTTGAAGGGTGCAACAAGCTGTGCCGCGAAGTTCACGGCTTTGACAGAGATCGCGAGCTACGCGATGCGATTCGCGCGGGCTCGGCAAGTGTGGTCGAACATATGAAAGAGATCACGGGATATGCGACCGCGATTGGCATATTTGCCCACGCCGTCGCCGGGACCAATCAAGATTTGAAGGCTCTGATTGGCGCAGCAACAGAATTTCCTGGCCCGGGATTCCTGTTACCAACGCGGAATCATGACGTCTTCGAATGGTGCCTGAGCTGCGAGCTGAAGCTGGTCTTTCAGATGACGTTGATGACCACCGGGCTCTACAACGAACCTGCCGGTGCTTATTTACCGTCAATTCTGTACTGAAGACCATCGATCAAGAGGTCGATGGGAGGGGCTGGCTTTGGCGCCTATTGGCTGTCGCCTATACTGAGGATACGGCTCAGCTGACGGACCTCCTGCCCTGCGCGCCGCGGATGATTTCCTGCGTGAACGCGCGGGAACGGCGAAACCCAAGGACATGCTCAAATATCTGCGCCGCGCACCGAAGGTTGCAAGCTACGGTCGCTCGAGTCCGACGCCGATGCCGAATGCGCCCAGAATCCCTTCGGTGCTAAAGTACTTGTCCGGCGGTATAAACCGTTGCCAATGTGAGCGGAACGGACCCCTGTTCATTGCGCGTCAATTGTGGAAGGTGGTGCTATTCACAATTGGATAAGGCAAGAAAATTTTGTTGACATCAGTGTCATTTTAGAAACTCTCCGATGCAAAGGTGGATACGACACTTAGGGCCGCTGTAGTAGGAGCATAGAAATGTCGCGCGTAATTGATATGGAAGTGAATGCACCCCATTGCTTGCAGTCGCCGCATAGCGAGCAAGTCGACCATGGGCGACCTGGTACGCCATTTTCTGAATCTCTGCCGCGCCCAGCAGGTTATGGTTTCGACAACTATGATCATGTCTTTCAAGGGTCAGATCGGTCTGCGAGTCTCGACGAAGACGATGGCGGAATGGAGCAACTTGTCGCCGATATGGATCGGGCTGGCGTCGCTGTCGGATATCTTGTCGGCGCTCGCAACGCTGATCTCGGCACGATCAAACGCCAATATTCGGACCGATTTATCTGTTTCGCCACGCTCAACCCGATGGATGGGATGCGCGCCGTACGCGAACTGGAAAGGCTGGTGAAGGAGGATGGGGTGGGAGGCCTCCGGGTAAACGCGCTATACAACTGCCTGCTGGCCAATGACCGCCGTTACTATCCTCTGTATGCCAAGTGCGTCGAACTCGACGTCCCGGTTCGTATCTACACGGCGATGAATTATGCCAACGATCGGCCCTACGATCTTGGACATCCAAGGTACATCGATGATGTAGCGGTCGACTTTCCGGAGCTGCGGATCATCGCCGGCCTGGGCGGCTGGCCATGGGTGAACGAGATGGTCGGATTGCTGCGCCGCCATCCGAACCTCTACTGCGACACCTCCGCGCACCGGCCCCGTTATCTTGCCCAGAAGGGATCGGGCTGGGAGCAGTTCCTGCAGTTCGGCAATACCCTGCTCCAAAACAAGATCATGACGGGGTTGTCGCGCTATCTGTTCGCTACCTCTTTCGAAGATCTGATCGCGGAATATAGGAACCTGCCGCTGAAGGATTCGGTCGCCGAGAAGTGGCTCTACGGCAACGCCGCCCGCTTCTTCAGGCTCGCCTGAAGAAGCGGGCATGCTCCGCTTCATTCTTTTCAGGCTACTGCACGCGATCCCCTTGTTGGTCGCGGTCATCTTCGTGATTCTGCTGATGCTGCAGTTGATCCCGGGCGATCCGGTCCAGGCCATGGTCGGCGACTTTCCGGTGTCACCGGAATTCAGGGCGGCGATCACCAAACAATATCATCTGGACGATTCATTTCCCGTACGGGTCTATAGCTATTTCGTGAATCTGCTGCATGGGGACTTCGGTTATTCGTATCAGTT
>Ga0207039_1232_pt1 | contig 10054 bp, 10 predicted proteins | sample Alteio_BWMinCont_74_FD_153264 | JGI IMG/M metagenome (GOLD analysis project Ga0207039, IMG submission 153264) | Enriched cells from forest soil in Barre Woods Harvard Forest LTER site, Petersham, Massachusetts, United States -... | ecosystem: Environmental > Terrestrial > Soil > Temperate forest >... | reverse complement strand
TCCACCCTACACCGAATAGTTACTTTTTCCGAACCCATTTGGGCGCACCAAGTTAAAAGATGTGTTTTAATAGAGGCTTGAGTTTCTATAAAATCATGTTAAAATAAAATTATAACGAAATTTTGTTATATATGGGAGTTAAATGTTAAAAAGTATAAAAATAACAAACTTCTATAGCATTGGAACCGAACAAAACATTTCTTTAAATATAAGTTCGAAAGATGCCTTGGATGATTCTGCTCGAGAAGTCAAGAACGGTTGTTTTATAAATACAGTGATGGCTATTGTAGGCGCAAATTCATCTGGAAAAACTAACATCTTAAAATCTTTAAGTTTTCTAGCTTGGTTTATTACCAAATCGTATTCATCTTTAAAAGCTGAAAAATCCATTCCCATTGAGCCTCACCAGCTTTACACCAAAAAACCAATTAGTTTTGAGATAGAATTTTATGAAAAAGAGATATTATACAGATACTTTCTCAAGTTAGACAAAAAACACGTACTTTACGAAAGACTGGATAAAAAAAATGACAGATGGAATAAAACACCTCTTTTCGAATTAATTAGAGACTCAAATGAAGCAAAACTAAAGGAATATTCAATCAAAAGACATCTAAATGAAGATGATTGGAGTCGTATTAAAGAACGAAACAACATAGCCCTACTTTCTGCATTAATTGATTTAAATTATTTGCCGGAAATTAATTTCTTTAAAAATATCCAATCCAATGTATCTGCTGGAGGACATCAAAAATTTGATAATTTTCATGAATCAATTATGATTTCGCAAAAATTATATAACGATAAGCAATTGCAAAAAGATATTTTGAATTTTTCGAAAGAAATTGATTTAGGCATTTCAGATTTTACATTTCATCAAGTTTCATTGAGAAATAGAGAAGATACTGATGATGACAAAAAAACTCACATTCTTGAATGTAAACACACGTCTCAAATAGGTAGTTTTACGTTACCAATATTCGAAGAATCGAACGGAACACAAAGAGGCTTCTCAATTCTCTCAGACATATTGCCAATTTTAAAAGAAGGTGGCTTAATGGTTCTGGATGAAATAGAAGATGGTATTCATCCCTCTGTAATAAAGAAAATTATTTCGCTGTTTGAAAATAAAAAAACAAATCCTAAAAATGCTCAAATAATATTTTCTACTCATCAACATTTTTTATTAAATGATAGAACTAAAACTCAGATACTAATAACTAGTAAGGATAATAAGTCGTTAGAATCGGAAGTCTATCGTTTAGATGATATTGAGGGTGTTAGAAATGATGAAAATTACTTCCACAAATATATAACAGGTATTTACGGTGGAACCCCTAATGTAAAATGGATTTAGAATATATGGGGAAAATAAAAAAGAAGAAAAGGAAAAAACTTTTTTCTGTGTATGCCACAATTGAAGGCGAAAAAAGAGAAGTAAATTTTCTTAGACATTTAAAAAAAATTTATTTAGATGAGACTAAAGTTAAATTAACTGTGAGCCCAATACATGGAGGAAACCCAGATAGATTGCTAAATGATACATTTAAACGATTATTTTTTGGCTATAAAAATTTACCCAAAATTAATTTAGAGAATAAACGTAAAAATATTCGAGAGCTAGATTTGTTGATTTCAATGATTACTGTTGCAACATGATCTACCGATCGAGCGGCGGCAACAATGGTTGCGAGGAAGTAGTTTTACATTCCCAAAAATTTTGATACTCTTTGAATCCTGATCTATCATAATAAAAGGATTAATCAATGTTTACCCATCTAGATAAAAAGAAAGACGATATATTCCTCACTGCTGATCACCAAAAATTTACAAAATCTCTGGATAAATTTATAAAAAAACATGATGTTCGATTGGATGATAAGTCAGAAAATCATGCTGCGATGCTTTATACAAAAATACCAAAATTTGAAATCTCGAAAAACATTCATCAAAGTGGAAAAAGAAACACTAATCAATGGTATGGAATTGAAAGCAAGAGAATTAAAAATCATGAAAAATTATTTCCTTTAATGATTTTTTTTGGTGAGACAGCACGTTTCATTGGTGGAAATTTTCAACCAAAATATCGGTATGATCTAAAAAATAAAATTCTTTTTTCCAAGGGCGTTGAAAATCCTGTTAAATATTTAAAATTTGTAAGAGATTCTCTGGAAAATTGCATTATTGAAGGAATGGGCATTAATTGTTTGATTCATTATTTATTCAAACAAGATGATTTGAATGCTGGCAATTGTCTGGTAAACGAAAAAGAAAAATATTTTGTAGCTATTGATTATGATCATTGTTCTCCAGCGATTACAAGAAAATATTTAGCCATCGATGAGCGAGAGGACATTAATTTCAAGTGTATTACTTACAAAATAGGTGATCAAAACAAAAAAGTTAAAATCCATAGCATATGCGGAATGGACTTTGTGGTGGATGACGAAGATAGATTACTTGCACCAACATTTATGGGTGAAATGACAGTCGAAGACTTTGACAATTTACCTTTCTGCCGCGATCAATTGGCAACAACGTGGATTTTTATGAATATGTTCTGCATAATTGAATCCGCAGAAAATGAAAATGCCTATTCAACTAAAGTTATGTGGGACTTCATTCCTAGGGCATTTCAATTTATATCAGAAAAATATTTCGCTGCACTGATAAGTTACCTATCTGAACCTTTCATTTTAAATTTAGCTGACATTCATATTCAAGATAGCGCTGATAATCTTGAAATGAAAACAGACATCAAAAATATTTTTGATAAAAAACTTGAAGATATGTTACTTCATTCTCAAGGGTCAATCGGTAAATATTTTCCAAAAAAATCTGAAAGTTTTAAAGAATTCCTGGATGAATATAAAGATAATATGATTAAAGCAGTTATCTATCATTTACATCGATTTTTTATTGATAACAATAAATATCAAGGTGACTGGTCAAGAATATCTTCCGAAGTGATACAAAGATATGCTGGACTCTGGAATAAAATTTATAATAAACCGCTTGAAAAGAATGTTATCGATGAGTTGCATCGATATGCTAGAGAAGTTAAGCAACATGATCTTGATGCTCTAAGAATGGCGAAAACATTCTTTGCTAATGCTCGAATGCACACATTGGCTAAGCAAATCGATAATGAGATGTCAAGATTAAGTAATAATCCTTTATCAATTTTTTATACAAGTCAATCAAGTGAAATGATGGGCAATGGGAATAAACTTTCAACGCCATCGCTTGGTTTTAGCCAGCTAGAATATGATCCATCGCGGAGTAATACAGCAAAACTATAATAACTATCTAATTTATTGCCTACCGATCAAGCGGCGGCAACTATGGTTGCGGGTAGGTTTTCTAATTATCAACCCATTAATCTTACCAATCGGCCGTCTTAGTTTTCCTGTCTAAACAAGAAGTTATAATCTTCGTATGTAACTATTCGGTGTAGGGTGGATTAGCGCGCTTTTTGCGCGTAATCCACCTTTTAGCTAGCAATTTTTTGGTGGATTACGCGCAAAAAGCGCGCTAATCCACCCTACACCGAATAGTTACCTTCGTATCTCATTGTTATTAATTTTATTACCCTATAAGGGTAATAATTTGTGGAAATATTAACCTAATAGGGTATAATAAAATTATGGAAAAGCGAGTAAGGACTGACGACTTAGAGGATATAAAAATAATATTTTCCTCAAAAGAGAAATTACGAGTTACCTCTACGGCATTAAGAGATGCTCGTGCGATGGGGTTCTCGCAACAGGATATGGTTGATGCGATTCAGCAGCTTAAGCGAACGGATTTTGTCAAATCAATGACAACACATGCAAATCATCGTGTGTGGCAAGATGTTTATAATACGGAATTTAATGGATATCTACTCTATATAAAGTTTCAGGTAGATGAGATGGGTCACTTTATTATTTCCTTTAAGGAGAAATAACTAATGAAATGCCATGCGTGTAGTAAAGGTATTTTAAGCCAAAAGACAAAGCCGCAAGTTTTCACCTACAAGGGGAGATCTATCAAATTAAAACAACCAGGATTATGGTGTGATTCATGTGACGAAGGTATTTTAAGCGGTGAAGATATTGCCAAAACTGAAAAAGCTTTTGATGAATTTAAATCAGAGGTTGATGGTTTATTACGACCTGAAGAAATTCGTCGGATTCGTAAATTTGTTCTTAAACTATCTCAAGAAGAGGCAGGTAGAATATTTGGTGGTGGAAAAAATGGATTTAGTCGATACGAACGCGGAGAAATAACACCATTGCCCGCAATAAGTAATCTTTTGAAGATGTTCGAGAGACATCCTGAGGATTTGAAATATTTTCTGGGCAATCAATAAAACGATATAGCTCATTACGTTATTATTTTTCAGCCATTAATTTTTCTAATAATTCTCGAGCAAAAAGCTCTGTTTTAGCAAGTTTTTCCAAGCGAAGATGCGCTTCACGATGTTGTCCTTGTGATGCGCTAACATATAATTCAGCTGCTTTTTTTAAATCGCGCCATTCTTCTGGTCCTAACTCATAAAACAAACCTAACATAAAAAATGACTCGCTATCACCTGCATTGGCTGCTTTTTCGTACCATTCAACCGATTGATAAATATCATTGCGATCTCGGTAGATTTGCCCAAGCATACGCTTAGATTCAATCACTGTTTCTGAACTTTTTAAAAATAATTCTTCAGCTAGCTTTTCATCTTTTAGCGTTCCTTCCCCATGTAAATACATACAAGCTAAATAATATTGAGCTTTTGGTAAATTAGCTGCCGCCGCTTTTTGATACCAAAAAAATGCTTTATCTAAATCTTGTTTTATTAATTTTCCTTCGCGAAAAATACAGGCTACTTCGTATTGAGCTTGAAGAAGATTTTGTTCAGCTGCCAAAAGAAAATAACGAATGGCTTTTTTACCATCGACAGGACAATTTTTTCCTTCGGCATACATTAATCCTAAATTATATTGAGCAGGTGCATAACCTAATTCTGCTGCGCGGAAATAATAATCAAATGCTTTTTTGAAATCGTGTGCGAATTCGATGCCTTTAAAATACAAATCACCTAACTCATTGATTGCCTCTGCATTATGTAGCTTTGCTAACTTTAACAATTCCTTAGTGTCACGAGACATTTTGAATCCTTCAACATCAATGAAATTATTATGCCTACCGATCAAGCGGCTGCAACACTGGTTGCGAGGAAGTAGGTTTTCTGACCCACTGAATGAGGATGACACCCATCAAAATGGCTAGCATACCGATTAATTCATTTCGAGTGGGTTCGAGTTGTAAGAAAATTAAATCCCAACAAATGGCAAGCAAGGGGACAATATACATAACGCTTGATGCACGCACAGCTCCCCATTCACGGAGCAAATAAAAATAAATGACCCAGGCAATGGCTGTTGCCATTAATCCTAAATATAAAAATGAAGAGAGTACTTTGATATCTAAAATACTCGATAATGAAGGCCAAGGTTCAAAAATCATTGAATAGATAAATAAAACAATGACACTGATTAAATGTTGTTGAAATAAATTCGTTTCAAAAGGCACTTCAATTTTATTAAAAATCATATGTTGATTAATCAAACCACCAATAGCATAAGCAATTGCCATCCCAGTCACTGAGATAACACCGATTAAGCTACTTTGCCCTTGATGAATGAAGGGTAAAAAAATCAAAACAATTCCAAAAAATCCTAATAACAAGCCAATTAATTTTAAAGGTGTCCACTGACTAAAATCTCTAAAAAATATTGTCCCCAGCAGCAATGCCCAAAACGAAACAGTGCTATTGATGATACTGGCAAGAGCTGGCGCTATGAATTTTTCTCCATAAAAGAGTAAGCCAAACGGTAAAGCTTGGGCAAAGATGCCAGCTAACCAGATAGGCCAGGCGCGTGTAGGTAAAGCAAACATTTTTTTACCTGTTAAATTAAACAAGATAAAAAGAGCAGTCATGGAGATAAAGATGCGCATCATAGCGCAAAAAACGGGAGGGAGGTGATCGACCACGACTTTAATATTAATAAAGGAGCCGCTCCATAAAAGTGCTAATAATATGAAAAATAAATAATTAAATTTGGATGTCGTCGTTTTGTTCATATTATGATGCGCCTGTCTATTTTTCGAAACCTGGTATCTTACCTATAAAAAACAAATTGTTCGATAGTTTTGGCTAAAATTTCCTGAGTCACCGCTGTCGGATGTACTTTATCCCAAAAAAGCAACTCATCGGGGTTAGAGCAGGGGACCATGCCGTTTTCATAATTTTTACCGACTTCGTAGGCGGCGCTTAGGTCGGGATTCTCTTCCGTCATCGTGGAACGACGAATCGTATACCCACCTGCCCAGCAAGAAGAAGATGTATCTTTAATATGAGTATTAAATTTTTGATTCACAGCAGCAGTATGATCAATTAAGTCATTAAATAAACCAAATATATCAAACATACGAATCGCCACATTAGGATATTGCATTTGTAATTGGAACATAGCACCTGCCAGTTTTGAATTATGTAAAACGGTTAATGTATATAATATAGATTCCATATTATTGAGTTTAGCGGCAGGTGTTCGAGATAAATCAGGTAAATTTAAAATAATAAAATGTTTTGCACCATGATTAATTAATTGTTCAATACTATAATGAATTTGATTGACGACTTCAGAGGTTAATTCATCCGGATCGGTACTTCCTCCATTATAATCATTAGCTCCAATCCAGACAAAATATAAAGTAGTTGAATTATCAGTATTCTTTCTTTTAAAGTAATTATTAATAGATTGATCTAATGTCCAGGGCAAATGGCCTTCCGATATTTTATGCGGAAGAACGGTTTCTCCACCGACGGCATCGTTTTCAAAACTGACGTAAGGATAATTTGTTTTTAAATACGTTGTTAAATATTCAGACCAGACAATTCCATTTGAAAATCGCCCTTCATAATAAGGTGGACTTTTAGGAATAATATGAAAAAGAGCTTTATATAAATTGCCATCGTCCGTCAAACTATCACCAAAATAAATCACTTTAGTATAAGGAAAGCTATCATTACAAAAGACCTTTAACGGAAATAAACAAGAGAGAAGCAGAATTAAAAGTAGACGTTTCATTGCAATAATCCATTATGTTTTTTGAAATGTTACCTTATTTTTATTGTTTAGCAAGTTTAATGAAAGAAAACATTAAATAAGCGTGACTCGGGTTGGCAAAATACATAAAATAGTCACAAGATTCTTTGGAAATAACCTTTTGAAGACCTTTCTCAAACACTATGGTTTTTTAAGCATTCTCTTATGCTCCATTATACTCGGCGCTTTAGTGGGATATTGGTTTGGCCCCAGTGCTCAAAAGCTTAAACCATTCGGTGATATTTTTTTAAATTTAATTTTTACCTTTGTTGTGCCTTTAGTATTTTTCAGTGTCGCTTCAGCAGTGGCAAATATGAGGAATACACAACAAATTTTTAAAATACTTGTTAGTATGCTGGTTACCTTTATTTTTACCAGTTTGATAGCAGCCGTATTTATGTTAGTGCTTGTGTTAGTTTATCCACCTGCACAAGGAGTGACTTTACATTTACCAACAATTTCCACAGCGTCAGAACAATTAACTTTTTCATTCGCCAACATTATTACTGTCAGTGATTTTACAAAATTATTTTCACGCGAAAATATGTTATCACTGATTGTTTTTTCTATTTTAGTCGGTATTGCAACTTTAATAATGGGTGAAAAAGCAAAACCGTTTTCTCAATTATTACAATCCGGCACCCAAGTTTTCATGAAAGTTTTTTCACTTATCATGTATTATGCACCCATTGGATTTTTTGCTTATTTTGCAGTGTTAGTGAGTGAATTAGGACCCAAGTTGCTGCAAAATTATTATCGTGCTTTTGTACTGTATTATTCTGCAGGCATTTTATATTTTGTTATTGGTTTTACATGCTATGCATTTATCGCCGGCAAACTGGAAGGCGTCAAACGTTTTTGGAAAAATTGTTTTGTCCCTTCTGCAACTGCTATGGCAACTTGTAGCAGTGCAGCGAGTATTCCTGCCAATTTAGAAGCCACTCAAAATATGGGTGTTCCAGACAAGATTAATGAATTAGTAATACCTTTAGGTACGATTATCCATAAAGATGGTTCTGTTTTAGGAGGCATTTTAAAAATTGCCTTTTTATTTGGTTTGTACCATTTAAATTTTGTATCAGTAGATGCCTTAATGATTGCAATCATGGTCAGTTTATTAGTGGGTACTGTGATGGGTGCCATTCCAAGTGGTGGTCTTGTAGGAGAAATGCTGATTTTATCCGTCTACGGATTTCCACCACAGACTTTAATTATCATTGCCGCCATTAGCATATTAATCGATCCTTTGGCTACGATGATTAATGTCATCAGTAATATGTTATGCAGTATGTTGGTTGCCAGGATCGTAGAAGGGAAGAATTGGATAAATCGATGTAGGGTGGATTAGCGCGTTTTTTGCGCGTAATCCACCTTTTAAACCAGCTTATTGGTGGATTACGCGCAAAAAACGCGCTAATCCACCCTACATTGATACCTACAATAAAGCGACATAATATGATAAAGTAGCACAAATTTTTAATGAGTTAGGGATACATGGAACAAGATATTTTTTATCGCTTAGGCCAACTTCTTTATAAGTTACGTTGGTTTGTTATTTTTATTTGGGTTGTCCTATTATTAAGTTGTATTCCCATTCTGCCCAAAATAATGGACCCTTTTAAGGCAATAGGATTTTTTGACCCCAATTCAGAAAGTGCAAAAGCCGATAAATTATTAAATGAAAAATTAGGTTATAGTTACAACCGGTTTTTGGCTCTATATCAAAGCCCTGATTGGAAAGCAACAGACTCTAGATTTAATGATGAAATAAAAAAATCTTTATCTGGTTTAAAGGATTTCCCTGTAGAACATCAAATCATCTATCCAGATTCCAATAAAAAACAAATTTCTAAAGATAAACATACTGCCTACGCAGTGATTTTATTTAAAAGTAATGAAGAAATAGATGATAAATCTCTAGATGCTTTTAAACAAAACATTGATGATCCCAAGCATGTAACCATGCTTTTAGGTGGTGAACCCATTTTTTTACAAGATACTAAAACCCAAACACAAACCGATTTATTCAAAGCAGAATATATTGCAACACCGGTTGCAATTATTACGATGTTGATTGTGTTTGGTTCCGTTGTTGCTGCAAGCTTGCCTATTATATTAGGTGGTCTTTGTGCGATTTTGACGTTAACTACTTTGTATTTCCTTGGATATAAATTTTCACTGTCAGTCTTTACAATTAATATTGCATTACTCTTGGGTCTTTGTTTAAGTCTGGATTATTGTTTACTGTTAGTGAGTCGCTTTCGATATGAAATCCGTAACGAAGCGGATCCAAAAGATGCCATTGCTGTAACATTAGCAACCGCGGGTAAAGCTGTATTTTTTAGTGGTGTGGCAGTATTAATTAGTTTAAGTGCATTACTGTTATTTCATATTAATGTCTTATTTTCAGTCGGTATGGGTGGTTTAACTGCAGTCGCAATTGCTATTGCTGTAGCAGTTATATTATTACCTGCTATTTTATCCGTATTAAATACTCGTATTGATCTTTTATCTTTAGGCTTTTTAAAGCGGAAAAAAACAGGACCCAAATTTTATTTTTGGGAATGGTTTGTCACTAAAGTTGTGAAACATCCGTTTATTTATTCGATTATTAATAAATTCTTTAGTTTCAGGTGAGTCGCTATAATATTTACTATACACCGTTAGAACCGTGTAGTTTTTTGAAGTTGTTATTTTTAAAAGTTTCTTAACCTCTGGTTTCATATATTGCTTGGGAGCATTATAGGCAGCATGGTATTCACTCTTCGTGTGCTGTGGATCTGTTGTAACAATACTATCAATGCGATCGACTCGATCATCTTCTTTTATTTTTTTAGCCAAATCATATAAACGATTAATATTTTGTTCGGAAGTAAAATTACCTTTTGTAGCTCTTACAATTACCA
>Ga0207039_1231_pt1 | contig 10088 bp, 6 predicted proteins | sample Alteio_BWMinCont_74_FD_153264 | JGI IMG/M metagenome (GOLD analysis project Ga0207039, IMG submission 153264) | Enriched cells from forest soil in Barre Woods Harvard Forest LTER site, Petersham, Massachusetts, United States -... | ecosystem: Environmental > Terrestrial > Soil > Temperate forest >... | reverse complement strand
ATTATTTCGTCCTAATGAATAAAATTCAGCAGCTTGTGCAGCCATATCTGAAAACGATTCATTTAAACCGCCTGATTGTTTCTCATAAGTTAAATTAGAATGTTGAGAAGTAAATCCATGACTCATTTCATGTGCACCTACACCGAGTGAAGTCAATGGATATAACATTTTTGCACCATCACCAAAATACATTTCTTTTGTTAATGGATGAAAAAATGCATTTTCAAGAGGTCCATCAGTAAAATCTTTTACATGCACATTTAACTTTAATTTCATTGGAAAACCAAAAATGGATAATACCGGAATGCCATACCATTTTTGATACATTTCTTTAATCACAGCACCAATATACAATGCATCATTAGCCGGTGAATATGCACCATTCACTGCATCTTGTTCACCATCCCAATAAAGATTTTCATGTTGTTTATCTTGTGCATCACATTTAAATTTTGCAACGGAGGCATCTCCTAAAAAACCATCCTTGTGATTATGATCTTTAACCATTACGCTTGGATTTTCTAAAGTACAAGTGTGTGTTAAAGGATCTCTTTTCATATTTAATGCAGGTAAATGTTTTTCTCTAGATAAACCATCATAAGATGTTTTGTCCATTTTAATGTTTCCACCAAAACCACCACCCATGACATCATTAGATTGGAGATTGTTCCATGTTTGATATACTTTGAATGTAGTCGCATCAATAATATAAGTTGGAATCGATGGTAGTGGTTGTTAGTTATGAAGCTTGTCATGCCAGCGAAAACTGGCATGACATATTTTTAAGAAACTACATTCTCACTCAACTGTGTTTTTACAGTTTCAACTTTTTTCACAGGAACGAGCAAGGTGGTTGTACCTTTGTTACTAGTAGGAACGATATTGTTTTTAAGATCTGGATTTAATTTATGTAGAGTATCTACGCTAATACCAGATGTTTTTGCCACTTTTTCAAGATTAACAGATTTATTAACTTTAACTTCAGCAAAATAAGGTTCATTACTAATAGGTGGTAATTGAAATCCATATTTTTCTGGATTTTTAATAATTGCTGCGACAGCTAATAATTTTGGAACATAATATTTGGTTTCTGTTGGTAATGGCAAATTCCAAAAGCTATGACTTCCTGCACGTCGTTGTGCTGATGCTACTCTGCCTTCACCACAGTTATAGGCAGCAATGGCTAATAACCAATTGCCTTTAAATAAATTTCCTAAATCATTAAAGTAAGCAAGCGCTGCTCTGGTTGAAGCAACAACATTGCGTCGACCATCATAATTTGATTTTACTTTAACACCCAAGTCACGAGCAGTGCCTGGCATTAATTGCCATAAACCAGTCGCACCTTTGTTTGAATGATCGTTAGGATTAAATTCACTTTCGATCACAGGAATTAATGCAAGTTCTGCAGGTAATCCGCGTTCACGAGTTTGTTTGTAAATGAAATAGATGTAAGGACTCGCAGCTTTCAAGATTCGATACAGTTCATCTTGATCAGCAAGTAATTTACGAATCTCAGCTTTCACCTGTGGTGATTGATCTTTATGATCAAGATTAAGTTCATCTTGCATCGTAGACCATATCGAACCATGGTTTGGTTGAGATACAACATTTACTGTTTTTTTAGAACTAGTGCTTTCTTCGAGTATCGGACTGTTAGTACTGGTCCAAGCAAGCCACAAACCTAAACTTAACAGAAACGCTATAAATAATTTTGAACGTATTAATAACTTTTGCATAGGTTGGCCATGATACCTTAAAAATCGCTTTTGGCAACCCTTGACGGTCAATTTTTCACATAAAAGTTTGTAAGTGTATAATTATTAACACAAAAATGTAGTATAAAATTTAGATCAAATATTAAGAAATACTTAAATTAATGTATATAAAATAGACAAATCAACACGATTATGAGAGAAAAAAAATGATATTAACCGAATTGTATTATAATAAGTTAATAAATTTAAGTTAAAATAGTATATGGCAGAAGACATTAAATCTTTCAAATTATCTTTGTTATATAAATACTTGCTTATCAGTATTCCAGCTAATTTTATTTGCGCTACGTTAATTTTTATAGGGTTGATTCCCTTAAATAAAATGTTTTTGAGTTGGTATATTTTAGTTGTAGTGATATCTATATTAAGACTAGCAATGTATTTTCTGTATCAGCGTATTCAGAACTATCAATTGTTTTTTACCATTTTTTCTTTAGGAACATTTTTATCAGCAGCCCTTTGGGGCTTGGCTGATTCTGTTTTGATGCCGCTAAACGCACCCTATCAAGAAATGATTGTTATTATCATTATCGCAGGTGTTACAGCCGGTGGCATTCAATCACTTCAAGCAAGTCTCATAAATAGTTGTATATATATTACTACTATTATCATACCGTTATGTATCTGGTTGTTTCTCCATCATCTTACTACTTATTATTTAATAAGTATTTCGATGGCTGCTTATTTTATTTTTATTTTAGGAATTGCATGGAGAGGAAGTAAAGTTTTAGACGAGTCAATTAATTTGCGTTTTCATAACAAAGAATTAATGGATAAACTCGCTCAAAATTATCACAATATGCATAACATCAATCTTAATTTACAAATGAGTGAAAATATATTTCGTAATGCTATGGAAAATGCTCCTATTGGAATGGGAATAGTATCTCTCTCAGGTAGGTGGCAAAAAGTGAATAATATTTTGTGTAATATGTTAGGTTATACTCAAGATGAATTACTAGAACTAACTTTTCAAGATATTACTTATCCAGGAGATTTAGATAAATCTATTGAATTTGCTAACAATTTCATTCATGGTAAAGAAACATATGATCGTCTTGAAAAACGTTATGTAAAGAAAAATGGTGAAATGATTTGGGCTATGCTTAGTGTGGGTATAGTTCGTGATATGGATAATAAACCACAATATTTTATTGCACATATTGAAGATACCACCCTTGAAAAACAAAATAAAATAATTATGAGCGAGTTATATCAAAAAACCCAAGATATGTTAACTCAACTCCAGTTTCATACTACGGTCACGGCTGTTATCAATAAAATGAATGAAATGTTACAAACATGTGTTGATTTACAAGAAGCTTATACTGTCATTTCTATTGCAGCAAAGAAAATTTTTACCTCACTTAGTGGTGGTATTGCCATGATTGACGAGTCAGAGAATGAACTTAAAACAGTTGCGCAGTGGGGAAAACAACAAACTTTATTACCCTTTTTCTCTACTGAAGGATGTTGGTCTTTAAGAGAGGGTCAAATTTATCTTATCAAAAATCCTAAACAAGAGATTATTTGCAACCATTTCAAAAATCCACCTGATAATAGTTACATATGTTTGCCCCTTATTGTGCAAAGCAAGATTTTAGGAATTCTTCATTTTCAGGGGTCTTTAGCTGATATCACCTCTATTAATGAAGATAATTTATTTGTGACATTTAGTGATGTCATTAAATTATCATTAGCAAATATTAAGCTTAGAGAAAATCTAAAAAGACAGTCAATTAGAGATGCTTTGACTGGATTATTTAATCGTCGCTACCTGGACGAAACATTGCCTAGAGAGCTATCTCGTACTGTTCGCGAAAATAAACTTATGTGTGTAGCGATGTTAGATTTGGACTTTTTCAAACAATTTAATGATGAATATGGCCATGAAGCTGGAGATAAGGTTCTTGAACTTGTTGGTAAGATATTAGATAAAAATTGTAGAGAATCTGATATTGCTTGCCGATTTGGAGGAGAAGAATTTCTAGTAATTCTTGGTGATACAACTTTGGATTTTGCAGTTCAAAAATTAGAACTTATTTGCGAACAAATTAAAACTGCTAAAATTTCTTTCCATGAGCGTCAGTTACCACCAATAACGGTCTCAGTAGGAATCGCAGAAGTACCTACCCATGGGTCAACCTCGGTTGATATCATTGAGGCAGCAGATAAAGCTATGTATCAAGCAAAACAGAAAGGACGAGATCGGATTGATGTATTCTCTTCATAGTAGGGTGGATTAGCGCCGCAGGCGCGTAATCCACCAAACATTATTGGTGGATTACGCGCCTGCGGCGCTAATCCACCCTACTATGTAACAACCAACCTCAATTGCTTCACTTCTTCTGCTTGTTTATTCAAAGCTGTTTCAACCAATAATGCATAATTGCGTTTTGCAAAATGTCCTATTTGGCATACAAGTGGAGCAATTTTATTTTTTTCTATATTTTCGATGCGTTTTAAAATTTCTTCATAAAAAGCAGCTGTTAATTTTGCTTTTGTTTCAACTTGCGTGACTTTTTCTTTAAACTTAGTGTTGACTTCCACTTCTCTATTATTCTTATGCTCAGTTTGTGATTGTTTAACACCAGCATTAAACAAACGTAAATTATGACATTCAATAATTTTTGATGATGCTTTGCTGGCCAGGGTTTCTAAGGTTTTTTTATCTTCTGTGCTAATAGGTAAAAATGTTTTTCCATCATTCTCTTCAAATAATACTTTTTTATAAATATTACAAAAATGTTTATAAAGATTATCTATTTCGATTTTTAAATTGCGTAATTCGCATGCTTCTGAATCATTTCTCTTGTCATCTACATTTAAAATTTGACAAACTACATTATAACGTTGTTCAAGTACAAGATCAGCAGTAATATAATGAAGACATTCTTTAATATTTTTATCATTGACTTGTGTATCTAATTTTGGATCTAATAAGTAAAATTGATTTTTTTCAGCAAGTGTTTTATTTAATTGATTATTAATATCCATTTGGTCACTCAGTTTTTGATGTAATACTTTGTTGTTATCTATAAAAGTTTCTAAGGCAGTATGTGCTTTGTTAAAATTATCCTGAATGGTTTCTGATTTTGTTTTTTCTTCTTGTAATAGTATTTCAACACGTTGAGTTGTACGTTTTTCTTGCTCTAATAATTGAATTTTTTCTGATAATTCTTCTTCTTTTTTTGTCAATGATTTTTTTAATGCTTCGTTTTGTGAATTTGTAATTTTAAAAGATTCCTGTAATTGATTATTTAGCGCAGAAAGTTGTTGAATTTTTACTGTTAATGGATCAGCAATATGTATTGCTTTAGCATCTTGAGCTTTCTTTTGACGAATAAATTGTTTTGCTTTTTTAGCTAACTCAAAAAATTGTGTTTCAAAGGTTCGATCTGGTTTGGCTTCTGAAACAACACTCAAAACAAGATTATACATTTCATCATCAGCAGGTTTTAAGTTATCGATTAACTGTGATGTGATTTCAATAGATTCTTTACCAAGGATACAAGCAGAACAAAAAGCAAATAAATCAATAATATTTTTGAATTTCCCTGATTCTTTACAAAATTCTTGTTGTTTCCTTAAAAATTCAACAGGTAATTCTTTTTCGGATAACTGCATCAACTTTTCTAGTTCAGGCAGTTTAGACGTCCTTAAAAAAACTAAATTGCGTTTTTTTTCCATTTGCTGATATAAAATGTATGCTTCTTGCAGCAAATCTTTAAATGTATATCTTGTTCCTGACATACTTATCCATCCTGTGTGGCATGCCAGTGTAGGGTGGATTAGCGCCGCAGGCGCGTAATCCACCAATAATGTTTGGTGGATTACGCGCCTGCGGCGCTAATCCACCCTACGACTGGCATGTCGTAATTGTCACAAAGTCTCCATTGCTTTTCTTAAATGATCTTCCTCACCTACAATTAATATCAGATCCCCTGCTTCTAAAATAGTTGCCGGATCTGGATTGAGTATACGTGTTTCCTGTCTTTCAATGCCAACAATAATACCCAAAGTATTTTCTCTGATTTTTGAGTCACGAATGGATTTATTGATCAAAGGGGAATCCGATTCCAAAACAATACCCGTTAGTTTGAAATTTTCTAATCTTTCAAATTCTTCAGTATTTAATCCTTTGGAATACGTTGCAACATCACGGAATGCATCAATTTGTTCATCATTACCCAATACAATTAATTTATCGCGAGCAAGAATAAATTGGTCACCGCGTGGTGCTAAAATTTCATGAGGTCCACGATAAATAGCTACAATATTAATGCCATAAAGTTCGCGCAATCTGGCTTCTGCCAGTGTTTTCTTGATAAGACGCGACTCATCACTGACTTTAATTTCAATTAAATGTGTTTCCCATGGCGCAAGTTCTTCATATCTTGTTTGTATAGGCTCATTGGCTGAGATATTGCTTACTAATCTTTTTTCAAACCAATGATAAGATTTTTCCAATTGTTTAAATGCAACAAATGAAAAAACAAATGTTAAGATAATCAAAACAGAAGTAAGCAAAATAGTATGAAAGTAAGTAATACTTAATACAGTAATTTCAATCGTAGTCACTAACCAGCAAATCACTACAGGTGTTGAGCGGAAAATAATATCTTTGGTTCCCATTCGTTTAGGAAACGTTGCACGTAATGAAAATAACATGCCCCACACAAAGGGCGATGATAAAATCATTGCAATACTCCAGGTAATACTTCTTGCTATCCATTTTGAGTGGATCCACAATGACACTTCCGGCAAAATTAAATGCTGTACCAATGTAAAAATCAGTGCCACTACAATTCCATTCAAAATGATACGTATGATTGCCTTTTGGTAAATGGGATGTGTTGTGGAACTGGCGAGTGTACGATAAACCCATGATGAATAACTATTTAAGAATTCTTGCATTTTATCAGGTGTTTTTTCTTCAATTTTTTTCGTTAAGTAACCTGAAAATTTTATTAAATAAGGGGTAGTAAAGGTCGTCATTGCAGAGACAGCAACTATAATAGGATATAACTTATCACTTGTTACATTTAATGCTAATCCCAAGCTTGCGATAATAAATGAAAATTCCCCAATTTGTGCTACACCAAAGCCAATCCTCATTGAAGTTGTAAGACTTTGTCCAGTTAAAAATGCACCGACTGTGGTTGCAGTTATTTTCCCAAATAAATATACAATGGTAATAATCATAACAGTGGGGAAATAATGGATAATAACCTTGGGATCAATCAGCATTCCCACTGAAATAAAGAACACAGCAGCAAAAATATCTCGAATGGGACGAATGAGCATTTCAATTTTATTGACCAAAGGTGTTTCTGCTAAAATCGATCCCATGATAAAAGCACCCAACGCTGTTGAGTAATTAAAATAAGCTGCAATTGTCACGAGAAATAAACAAAGTGCAATCGAAACAATAGTTAATGTTTCCTGACTGATAAAACGTGATATACCTCGCAAAAATGTGGGCACAACAAAATACCCAATTAAAAACCAGCCGCCAACAATAAAAATTAATTGAAAGATTGAACTCAGCATATCAACAGAAAAAACATTTTTGGTTGTTACAATAGTTGATAAAGCAACTAATAATAAGATAGCTATTAAATCTTCAACGACTAATATTCCAAAAATATATTCAGCAAAACGTTTGCTTTTTAAACGCAATTCATCTAATGCCTTAATAATAATAGTTGTGGATGATATGGCTAATGCAGCTCCAAGAAATAAACGATCATGAAAACTCCAATGCAAAGCAAGACCGGTTAAATAACCAATCGTTATCATTAATAAGACTTCAATGATGCCAGTGATACTGGCTGAAAATCCAACCCGTGTCAGTTTATGGAAACTGAAATCCAATCCTAGAGAAAACATTAGAAAGATGACGCCTAATTCAGATAAGACTTTGACTTCAACCACACTACTAATCAGGCTGTGTGGAGGGGTGAAAGGGCCGATGATCATTCCGGCAACCAGATACCCTAAAACAACAGGTTGATGAATTCTTTGAAAGATGAGCGTCACGATGCTCGCTATGCCAAGCATGATTGCTAAATCTTGTATGAGAGGAGCTAGTTGATGCATAGTCATCCTTGGTGGATTACGGCAAAAAGCGCCTAATCCACCCTACTGTGAAAACTGTTTATCCCTGTAGGGTGGATTAGGCGCTTTTTGCCGTAATCCACCTCAATCGTCTATATTTCTTAAGTATACATAAAATAAAATAAATTTACTAAAACTTTAGAATACAATTAAAACATTTTTTTAAAAATAGCCAATTAACATATCAATATAAATCTTAGTATTCTCACAAGAATTTACTGTATAATTATTTACAATCAAAAGGGATTCTTATCATGAAGAAATTATTACTGGTAGTCATTTTCTTTATTTTAGGCAGTGTAATAGTTTTTGCATCGGGGACTTTAAACCAGGATTCCTCTGCATTAACCTCTAAACTACAATCTATATTAGATGATGCTATTGCCGATTCTAAAACCCCTGGAGCCGTATTATTAATTTCATCCCCTAAAACAGGGACTATTGTTGTGGCATCGGGTTATTCTGATGAAGAAAATGAGACCCCGATGACTATCAATAATAATTTTCGCCTTGCCAGCATGAGTAAATCCTTTCTGGCCGTCGCCATGCTAAAATTGATAGAGCAAGGTAAATTAAACCTGGATGATAAGCTTGAAAATCTACTACCTGACAATATAGTAGTGAGTAGAATACCCAATGGAGACAAGGTTACTATCCATCAATTACTACATATGCGCAGTGGCATACCTAATTATTTATCAAATCCAGTCTATGATGAAAAAGTAGAAAATGATCCTAATCATGTTTGGGTACCGGAAGATGGTATTAAATTAGTTTACGATGATGAAGTGAAATTTGCACCTGATAGTTCGTATGATTATAGCAATACCAATTATATTTTATTACAGGCAGTTATTGAGCATCTCACTGACGAGCCGATAGCAAAATTATTTCATAAAGACATTTTTAATCCATTACATATGAATAATACCTATGTTGAAGTACAAGACGATAAATCGAGTGGCGTTTTCCATGGGTTGACTACCCACGGTTATAGATTAAATGATGACAAAAAATTAATTGATGTGACTAAAGTCAATGATGGCTTAGGGTTAGCGGATGGCGGGACCATTTCTACTGCGCAAGATATTGCTAAATTTGTGAATGGATTATTTGTCTCAAAATCATTGCTTTCAGATACATCATTAACGTCAATGAAAGACTTCCAGGGGGATGACCATTATGGTTTAGGTCTTTACAAAGATGATGTCGATGGTCAAACAGGTTGGACTCATGATGGTAGCAGTGCTGGCTTTAGTGGCGAATATTATTATTTCCCGGATTCTGATCTTATCCTTGTTCTGTTAACTAATCTTAAAAGCAGTGATATACTCGTCGAGGTTCCTGAAAAAGTATTACAAGCATTAAAATAAATAAGAAGAAATATCTCATGAAAAATAAAATTGTTTTTATTACCGGTGCATCCAGTGGTATTGGTTTATCTTGTGCAAAAAAATTCGCAGCTGCAGGTTCTAAATTGTTATTATGTGCTCGCCGCATTGATGAATTAAATAAACTGGCAAATCAAGTAAGAAATGAATTTAAGGTGGAAATTCATACTTTTCAATTAGATGTAACAAAACAACTAGACGTCAAATCCCAATTGGATTTACTCCCTGCAGAATGGAAAAATATCGATGTTTTAATTAATAATGCAGGATTAGCTGCCGGATTAGATCCATTACAAGAGGGTAAATTAGACGATTGGGAAGCCATGATAGATACCAATGTGAAAGGCTTACTCTATGTGACTAAAGAAATTTTACCCCAGATGATAGCAAAAAACACCGGACATATTATCAGTCTAGGATCGATTGCAGGCCATCAGACGTATCCAAAAGGCGCGGTTTATTGTGCGACCAAAGCAGCTGTCAATATTATATCTGATGGTTTGCGCATGGATTTATTAGGCACAAAGATTCGTGTTAGTACAGTTGATCCGGGTGCAGTGGAAACGAATTTTAGTAATGTGCGTTTTAAAGGTGATAACAAACGCGCAGAAGCAGTCTATCAAGGTATGACACCCTTAACACCAGACGATATAGCGGATGCTGTGTTTTATTGCGCTTCTTGCCCTCCACACGTCAATATCAGTGAAATAATTATTATGCCTACCGATCAAGCGGCAGCAACTATGGTTGCGAGGAAGTAGGTCATGTCATGCCAGCGAAGGCTGGCATCCAGCCAGTG
>Ga0207039_1228_pt1 | contig 10128 bp, 8 predicted proteins | sample Alteio_BWMinCont_74_FD_153264 | JGI IMG/M metagenome (GOLD analysis project Ga0207039, IMG submission 153264) | Enriched cells from forest soil in Barre Woods Harvard Forest LTER site, Petersham, Massachusetts, United States -... | ecosystem: Environmental > Terrestrial > Soil > Temperate forest >... | reverse complement strand
CGCTCATAACCAGCCGCGATGCCTACGACCGCTTCTTCGCCGAATGCGGCGTTGCCGTTGTGCATCGCTTCCATGGAGTGTTTTAGCCACGCAAGACCGAGCGGAGGAAAAGGAGGAGTGGCAATCGTTGGCATTTCAGGAGGCCAGACCGCGCTCGCTTGCGACATCGCAAATGAGGCTGGTGTGAAGCTGGCGCGGTTTGAGGCTCAAACCAGCGCGGCTGTTCGGTCGTTCCTGCCTGGTAACAGCGGCGAGAATCCGGTCGACATCGGTGCCACGCCCGAGCGCGAGCTACGGAGAATCCCCGAAGCGCTTCGCGCCGTGCTTGCGGACAGCTCCGTTGGCGCTCTCGCACTTCTCCAGGATGCGCAAATCAGTCTCAATCCGTACGGGCTAGAAAGTTACAAGGAAGTGATCGAGATATATGGGGAGGTCGGCAAGCAGGCGGCAAAGCCTGTAGTGGTGGTGTCGCCAACATCCGAGGCCCTTCATGAACGCATCGTCACAGTTTTGTCAGAAGCCGGCATCCCGCTACTACGAGGACTGCATGCCGGTTTAATAGGGATCGGGAATCTCGGCATCGGGCAAATTGGCAAGGCCGGGCGGTGGGCGCGAGTGCATAGCCAAAACCGCCCTCTCTACAACGCCGCCGCGGACGATTTGCGGCAGGAACTTTCCCGCGTTTCAGGGACATTGCCGCCGGAACTATGCGTTCGCGTCCTTAAAGCCTACGGCTTGCCTTTCGTGCGCTCTGTGGTGGTAAAGGACGGCGGGGAAGCGATGGAGCGGGCGCATGAAGTGGGCTTTCCGATGGCGGTGAAGATCGCGTCGCCGGATATCCTGCATCGTTCCGATGTCGGTGGCGTAATGCTCGGCATAGGCAGCCGCCCGGAGTTGGAAAATGCCACAGCTCGAATTGCAGCGAATGTGGCCGCCGCGGCGCCGCAGGCACGGATCGACGGATTTGAACTTCAGGAACAATTCCAAGCAGATGCAGAAGCAATGATCGGCTTCGCGGCTACGCCTCCGTTCGGTTCCCTCGTCGTTGTCGGCACCGGCGGGATTATGGTGGAGCTGCAGGCCGATAGAGCGGTCAGGTTGGCGCCGATAGAGATAGACGACGCGGCAGGGATGATTGCAGCGACTCGTCTCGGCAAGCTGCTAGCCGGCTATCGCAACCTGATGCCCGAAACCGACACCAGCAAGCTAGCGGATCTGGTGGTCCGCACGTCCAGGCTTGCGGCGGATCTAGGCGACCTGGTGACCGTGTGCGATCTCAATCCCGTATTGGTGCGCAAAGGATCGGGCGCGGTGTGCCTGGTAGACGCCCTGATGCTGTCGGGCGCGTCGGATAGACAGTGAGAACCCAGGCGCTTCGCGATGCTATTCGGTCTAGGGGCGCGCGACTCACGGTTCCAGCCATTGAAGCAGGAACTATGCGCGTTCGATAAACGGCAGTGTTGTCGTGCGTTTGGCCAAACGACCACGTTAGCGACCAGCTTTGAGTCGCTGATACGTGTTGTTTGCGTGATTCCATGAATGGCAGAGGGGGCATGGTATGCGATGTCCCGGCCTATCCTGACATGCTATATTACTAGTTACTATTACGGTATTGGAAGCAACGTATGGCAAGAAAGCTTAGCGCGGCTCACCAGAGAGTGCGGGTGTATCGGGCGAAGATGAAGCAACAGGGGTTTCGGCAAATCAGCATTTGGGTTCCGGACACCAAGTCGCCGAAGTTTCGCCAGGAATGCCGACGTCAATCGCGGCTCGCGAGTGCTGCCGATCAATCAGTGCGGTTGGACAATTTGCTCGATGTTGCCGCGGGCTCCGTGGAAGGCTGGACTTGAAGCGCGGCGACATCGTGACCATAGCGGCGCCGGGCGACTACGGGAAACCTCGGCCGGCCTTAATTGTCCAGGCGGATGTTTTCAACGATATTCACGCCAGTATTACAGTGGTGCCGCTAACCAGCACGATCATCGACGCGCCACTTTTTCGGATAACTCTCGATCCAAGTCGGCAAAACGGCCTCAGTCGGGTATCTCAGATTATGGTCGACAAAGTACTGACGTTGCCACGCGAAAAGATCGGCAAGCGGGTAGGGCACCTGGGCAAACCCCTGATGATTCGAGTCGGACGCGCCCTGTCGGTTTGGTTGGGGATGTCCTGACTTCGAGATTGAAGTGATGACACCGAGCGTTATGCTCTAGAAGAAACAGGAAATGAGCAAGAACGCCTATCCGTTGAAGCTTTCCGCGTCAGTGAAGAAGGCTGCCGCAGAATTGCAGGATTCTTGAATCAAACAAAAGAGATACGAAAACGAGCTGTTGCGATTAGTCTGCCGCCGTCATCCAAGATCAGCATTCTGCATCCCGTAGATGTGCTCACGAGTCGACTGAAAAATCTCCAACATTTACCCGAAAAGCAAAATGAAGTTGGCGTAGCTCAGGCGCAGCTTGCAATTAAGATCACATCAGCATTTCTCGGGACTTTGCTTGCCGCACCTCATCGTCGCGAATTGCTAACGTGGGTCGAACATATCGCTGGAGTCGCGCTGGATAAATCTCTCGGCAACACACTAGATCGGTACGGGCTTGATCCGCTCAAATCAATTCCGGCCGGGGAGATTGAAGTATTTTCTAGATGACAATCAGAGACGCTAAACATACTACCCGCTACGCGAACTTAGCCCACCCCGGCGGCGCTAGGAGCGGCCTCGATCCCACAATCAATCGTGGCCCGAAATAGAGGCGAGGATGAATTTAGAGTCGAGCCAATTGAGGCGTCTATTTTTCCTTTGTTCGCTAGCGGTATAGTTCGCCGACTCTGACCCCTCTCAGACGAGTGTGGAAATACTGGAGAGGATCACTTTATGCGATGTTTTCAGCGATCACCGCGGCGGCGTTGGGCGCGCAAGCCTAGGGCGCGAGCGTCGAGATGCAATTGTGAGTGAATGCACGTCGACGCTCGGAGGTCAGCACTATGAGCGCTAAATTCCTAATAGTATCTGCGGATATGCATTCGGGCGCGCCTCCGGGCGCGTATCACGAATATATCGACCCGGAATTTCGTCCCATGCTCAAGGATCTGGAGGTGGAGAACCAACAGTTTCTTACGCGCGGCATAACACAGGAGCGCTATTCACAGGGTCAGCTGGAGCTTGGGCTTTCAGTTCCTTCACCTCGCCCGGAATCCCAAGCAACAGGCGAAGTTACGCGCCAACCCCGAACTCATTCCCCAGGCGGTCGAGGAGCTGCTGCGCTTCTACTCAATCGTCAATCCGATCCGCACCGCCACGAAAGATGTGCAGATCGGCGAAGCGCAGATTCGCAAGGGCGAGTGTGTGTTGCTTAGCCTGGAATTGGCCAACTTCGATTCGACTGAGTTCCAAAATCCAACCAGCGTTGACTTCAATCGTGGAGCAAGCCGCCGACATTTCTCGTTCTCAGCTGGACCGCATCACTGCATTGGCTCGCATCTTGCGCGGCGCGAATTGATCATCGCCATACAGGAATGGCTTGCTCGTGTTCCCCGGTTCGAGGCCACAGATATGGACAAGATAGAAATACGGGCCTCAGGCGTCTTCGGGCTCGAGAATCTGCACTTCAAATGGACGCCGTCCGATGGGTCATAAGATCTCTTGGGGTACGGGGATCTATGCGAACTCTGAGATCAGTGTGGCGGTCGCGGATGCATCCAGTGCTGCTGCAAAAAATCTGCGAAGGCGCGCACTTTCGGCAAGAGCAAGCGGTTGCGCAAGGTTAGGATGCTCAATGGCGTGGGCGGCCGCTGATAGGCCTCGAGCACCACCTTAAGCCGTCCGTCAGCAAGATAATGCGCAACCTGCCAGGACGGCACTCGGACGAGCCCGGCCCCTGCCAAAGCCGCACTAACCAAGGTATCGAAGTCATTGGCGCAAAGCCGCGTTGGAATGCGCAAAGATCTTCGCACTGCGCCCTCTTGGAAGCTCCATTCCGCCACGCCTGGTACATCGCCGAAAGCCAGGCAGTCCAGCTCGACCAGGTCGTCCGGCCTCGCCGGCTCGCCACGCTGGCGCAGATAATCCGGCGCGGCGCATACAACAAGCTGAATATCGTCGAGCTTGCGGACAATTAGCCCTGAGTCTTCCAGCAGTCCAATGCGAAGCGCGACATCGATGCCTTCCTCTGCTAGACGCACCGGCCGATCCACCAGCATCAGATCGATCGAGACCTGGGTCTGCTCTGCCAGAAAGCCGGGCAGCATTGGCGCCAAGCGCAACCGACCGAGCAGCGATGGAGCGCTTACATGCAACCGGCCGGACGCGACTCCCGTCTGCATCGTCAGGCCGCGTTCCGCCTCGGCAACCTCCTCTAAAATCTGCTTGGCCCGTTCATAGTAGAGTCGACCGGACTCAGTTAACGAGAGATGGCGCGTGGTCCTCTCGACAAGCGTGGCGCCGAGAACCTCTTCGAGTGCGATGAGCTGGCGGCTGACGGAGGTCAGGGACAGACCCAACTGACGGCCTGCGGCCGACAGGCTTCCCGCATCCGCAATCCCCACGAACACCCGCATCGCCCCGAATTTGTCCACGGGCGTATTATCGCGCAAAACGGGAAGATGTATCGCCAAATCTTCAGATACTCAACAAAACCGGGAGACAGTATATTTCGCTCATCGGAGGACAGAACAGAGGAATCTATGAAGATCTGCGTATTCGGCGCTGGCGCCATCGGCGGTTACATGGCGGGGGAGCTCGCATTGGCGGGCCATGAAGTGTGTGCAATTGCCCGCGGTGCGCATCTCGCGGCCATTCGGAGCCACGGGCTCAAGTTAATCGTGGAGGGACAGACGCGCACGGTAGCCTTGCCGGCGAGCGACGACCCCGCGGCGTTTGGCCCGCAGGACGTCGTGATCTGCGCGCTGAAGGCGCAGCAGGCCCACGCAAGTGCGGACGCCTTCGCTCCGCTCCTCGGTCCACGTACCGCCGTTCTCACAGCGATGAACGGCATTCCCTGGTGGTATTTCTACAAGGAGCGCGGCCCGTTAGACGGCCATCACTTGGAAAGCGTCGATCCAGGTGCCGCGCAATGGAATGCGATTGGACCAGAGCGCGCCATCGGCTGCGTCGTCGATCCCGCCTGCGAGGTCGTGGCGCCCGGGGTGATCGAACATCGCCTGTTCAAGCGATTCACTATTGGCGAACCCGACGGCTCCACCTCGGATCGCATCGTGGCTCTGCGCGATGCCCTGGTTTCTGCCGGATTCGATGCGCCGATCCGCGACGCGATCCGCTGGAACATCTGGCTCAAGCTCTGGGGAAACGTCTGTTTCAACCCGATCAGCGCTCTTACCCTCGCGACTTTGGATCGCGTAACCTCCGAGCCCGGTCTTCGCGCCGTATGCAAGTCCATGATGGCCGAAGCCCAGGCGATTACTACATCGCTCGGTCTCAGCATTCCAGAAAAAATGATGGAGAGGCGACTGAACGCAGCCGGTTCCGTCGTCGGTCACAAAATTTCGATGCTGCAAGATCTCGAACGAGGTCGATCCCTAGAGATCGATGCACTCGTCACCGCCGTCCAGGAAGTGGGCCGCCTCGTCAAGGTCGCAACACCAACGATCGACACGGTGCTTGCGTTGGTACAAGAACGTGGTCGGCAAGCTGGACTCTACGGCCATGATGACCAGCGAGCGCTAAACCTGGGCTTTCCTGAGCCAAACAGGGCAGGCCTCGCGCCGCAGCTATCGCCCGCGCACTAGAAAAAGTGGGGAAGGCAATCATCATGGACAATGCGACTTGCGGTCGGGCGAGGCTGGTGGCAGACAGCCCTCTATCGTCCTCGTCGATCAGCTTTGGCATGACGCCGATGCGACCAGTGAGCACACCGTCGATAGGCAATACCTCCGTTTACATCATTGTTTAGGGGCCACGTCATGCAGACTGATTCTTTCGCCGGAATGTTCGATCAGAACGCAGACCAGTGGGCAAGGCAGGAGCCAATGATCCTCTCGGATTTCACTGCCAGACCGCTCGTATTGCATGAACTCGCGCCCGTTAAGGCCGCGCATGTGCTGGATCTGGGGAGCGGAGAAGGATACGTTGCTCGTCTGCTGGCGCAGGCAGGGGCTGCGTCAGTATTCGGCATCGATATCTCGAGCGAGATGGTCGCGCGTGCACAGCGCGCCGCGAGCGGTGCGCCGTGTCCGATGATTTTTAAGATCGGCAATGCCGCAAATTTTCAGGACTTTCCGCGGCAGCAATTCGACCGGGTGATCGCCGTGTTTATGCTCAGCTATTTGAGTCGCGCTGAGATGACCGCGGTATTCCGGAGCGTGCGTTCGCGCCTCGCTCCGGGCGGTCGATTCGTTTTCACGGTACCGCACCCATTTCTGCCCTATATCCGTCCTCTCGAGAAGCCGGTTTACTTCGACTCCAAAGGACGAGACTACTTTGCCGGCGTCGATGAATCCTATGAAGGGTACATCTGGAGACGGGACGGCAAGGCCGTGCCCGTGAGTTACATGCACAAGACTTTTGCCGACTATTTCAACGCCTTGGCCGCTGCCGGGTTCCAAACACTCCCCAAAATCATTGAACTGAAGGTAACCGAGGAGCATCTGGCTCTGGACCGTGCGTTTTTCGAAGGTGCCGTGGGATATCCACTGCAGGTACTATTTCGCATTGACGCGCAGTAAGCATCCTCGCAACACCGCAGTTTCGAGCCGGTGGCATTTCCTCGGCCATGCTCAAAGATTCTAAGGACGCGGGACTCTGAAGAGTGCCAGCAACCAAAACGGCAGAACCGTGAACATTCCCACCAGCGCGGTCACGGCCCGAATGTCCCGTATTTGCCACGCGTGCCCGGTTGCGTCCAATACCGCGCCCGATGCGGAACTTAAGGTCAGGCTCAAGATTGGTGCAATCACGATCGAGGAATAGGCGAGCAATGGCTTTGCCCAATAGCCGGGAATGTGGTCGCGTGTGGGGGAGAGACGTTGAGCATACAGCGCAAAGGCCTGCAGGAACACATAGACCGTCAGGTACCAACCCAGAAAATTTGCCACCGGCACGCCAAAGTAACTGCCGCCATCTCGCCAGATCCAGTTACTGCTGATCGTTGACATCTTCGGGTCGATGGTGAGATCCCAGCACACCATGATGAAGCTTGCGACGATTGGCGTTCCAAAGACCAGCGGGCCGGCAAGTCGACCATTGGTATCACCGAGGATGGCGCGAGCCAGCGTCCAGGAAAGATAACCCACGCCGAAATACAATGGGCCGATCATAAGAGGTACCAAGAACAGCCTCGGGCCCATTTTGTCGCCGTAGTGGTACCAGCCGAAAGGGAAGCCGGTAAGAATGCTCAAGTTCTCGAAAGCGTTGCTGACACCGAGGCATACAACAATGAAAAATACGATGCCGCGCCAGCCATAGGTCGATGCACCGTGAAACAGTCCGAACAACATCAGGGAACCCGCCAACATTGCGCCGGCCATTGCCTGCGGCAGGTGCAACAGCATCGAAGTCAGATGCGATAAAACGCTGGCTGCGGCGAGCAGCCACAAAAGCGGCGATACCCAGGATGGAGCCTTCCCCGCCGGCGTGTGGATTTTTGTGTCAGTTGTCATTGGGTACCCATGCGCAGCTTCACTGAGTCGTGCTACACGGATGCAACAGCTTTCCGGTATTCGTTGACAGCATTCATCCAATTCCGCGCCGCGATGAGGCCGATATAGCCGTCCGGACGAACCAGAAAAATGACGCTGTCATTATCTGAAATGCCATACCCGGCGCGCACACCGCCACTAACGTCGAAAACTGTCGGGTATCCTTCGGCGATTCCGGATAGTTGCACGAAGTATTTCCGCAAGACATCGACCGGAGACCATTCCAGATCACGTATCGCAGCGGCGGCATGCGCGCCGAACACCAGCAGTGTGAAGTGCGGCCCGCGAAACAGGTCGAACAGTCGAATCCTTCCCGAGGAGTTCTCACAAATGGCGTCGGGTGCACGGTCACCGGCCTGCAGTTTGCGCTTATGCCATCCAATCTCCGTGGTCAGAGAACTCCCGCGGTAGTTGAGCAAAAGCTGACGTTCGGCGTCTCCGCGTTTGGGTAGTTTCTTCGACTTATACAGCTTGGTCGAGAGGCCGAGTACGCCTGCTGCAACCGGCAAGCGTTCCTCCTGATAAGTATCGAGCAATGACGCAGGCGCGCCTTTAAGTACCATGGCGAGCTTCCAGCCCAAGTTATAGGCATCCTGGACGCCGGTATTGAGTCCCTGTGCACCCGCCGGGGTATGCACGTGCGCTGCATCGCCAGCCAGGAACATACGCCCCACACGGTATCGATCCACCATGCGCACATTGGGCTTGAACAAAGAGAGCCATGCTGGATCATGGAGGCGAATATTTTTCAGACCGGTTGCCGCCAACCAACGGGTCTGGATGACCTGCTCCGAGAGCACGGGCTCGTCCTCGGACGCGCGTAACTGAATCATCAGTTGGAAAAGATCGGAGTGAGGTAAAGGGCACAGGCCAATTGCCCCACCTTTTGCTGCTGGCCACACATGCCAGTAGTTCCTGGAAAGGCCATCCACGTGCAGGTCGCCAACGATCATCCTGCCCTCAACGCTGTCCGAACCCGCAAAATCCATTCCCAGAGATTTGCGAACAAAACTGCGCCCTCCATCGGCTGCGACGACATAGCTTGCCGACACCGTCTGCAGCTGTCCGTCACGCAGCAAGTGTACGCTTGCGCCTGCCCGATCTTGTTCAAGCCCGACGATCTCGACGCCTTGTTCCACTCGACGCCCCAGACGCTCGAGGCGATCGCGCAATATTTTTTCTGTCTGCCATTGAGGTACGAGCCATGTAGTGGGATAAGGAACATCCGCTGTGGCCTGCACCTGCTTGACCATATGCCATTTCAGTTCGAGAAACCATAAATGCGCATTCATACGCGGGTAAGCCGAGCCTGCGGACAACAGCTCTTCCACAATGCCGAGATCATCGAACACTTCCAGCGTTCTAGGTTGCACGCCCTTGCCGCGGGATCCCGCGAAAGGGTTCGCCGCCTTGTCGACGATTCGAAAGGACACATCGCGGCGGGCGAGGTCGCAGGCAAGCGTAAGGCCCGTGGGTCCGGCGCCGATGATGATGGCGTCCGTTTCAGGCACTGATTTTTCTGGCGAAGTAGTTCGCAACCGACGCCCTGTCGGGCGATTCATCGAACAGGCCGATATAATTGTCCGGCCGTATCAGCACCGCCGCGGGACCCGTGACGCCGTAGGTCGCCGCAGGCTCTCCCTCGGCCGATAGAGGTACGACCTTCAGATCGTGGACATCGGCCGGAAGATCGATCTCAGCACCGTCGAAGAGAAGGAGCGTGAAATGCGGGCCACGGAGATCCTCGAACACGCGGCGCTGGCCTCCATTGTTAGCTTTGTAGATGGCATCTGGCGCCCGATCTCCGGCGACGAGAGTCCGACCCGGGCGGCCGCGGTCGACACTGAGTGTCGAGTCGCGATAATTGATGTCAAGCTGCTGTGTTTGCCGCCCGCGCGTCTGCATCCCTTCGCCACGGGTCAGTCCAGCGGCAATGTCGAGCATCTGCGCAGCCACGGGGCGCCGCTCAGTCTCATAAGTTGCCAGTAACTTGTCGGTCGCCCCGGAACGAAGCACGCGCGCGAGCTTCCAGCCCAAATTGTATGCATCTTGGATGCTGGTATTGAGCCCCTGGGCCCCCGTGGGCGGGTGCACATGGGCAGCATCGCCTGCGATGAACACTCTCTCCTTTCGGTAGGCATCAGCGAGACGCAGACTTGGGGTGTAGAGGGACACCCAGGTCGCAGTATGCATTCGCAGATCCGTTCGCCCTGTGCGGCTCTGAAACAGCGCGATCACCGCTGCCTCGGAAATCTTCGGCTCCTCGCTGTCGGCGACAAGGCGGCGAACCCTTTCGCGGGATCCCGCGGCAAGGGCGTGCAACCTAGAACGCTGGAAGCGGCCATCGCCTGACCCGGGAAGTCGATCCCAAGCGCCGAACGCACGAGGCTGCGTCCGCCGTCGGCGCCAACCAGATATTTCGCTCTGACGCTGGACGTTTGCCCGGCTATCAAGAGGGTCGCGGTTACGCCGCCC
>Ga0207039_1205_pt2 | contig 10181 bp, 17 predicted proteins | sample Alteio_BWMinCont_74_FD_153264 | JGI IMG/M metagenome (GOLD analysis project Ga0207039, IMG submission 153264) | Enriched cells from forest soil in Barre Woods Harvard Forest LTER site, Petersham, Massachusetts, United States -... | ecosystem: Environmental > Terrestrial > Soil > Temperate forest >... | reverse complement strand
CAAAACGGCGGTTTACGAGCTGGCGGCGGTCCTCAATCAAGGAAGGGAAGTCATACCCCGCGCCGTCATCGAGAAACCGCCTTCGGCGGAACTGCGCGCCAATCAAAAAGACGTGGATTCCCTCCCGCCCTATGACGTGCTCGACCGTATCCTCAAGTCTTACGTCGAGGAGGTCCGCACTCCGGAGGAAATCGCCACGGAGTACGGCTTCCCCCTGGAGTTGGTGCGCGCCATCGCCGTGCGCGTCGATCGCAACGAGTACAAGCGCAAGCAGGCCCCTCCGGGCCTGAAGATTACCTCTCGCGCCTTCGGGTTCGGGCGTCCGTTCCCGATCGCGCAGAAATTTGCCCCATGACGAAATGGTTCAAGGAGATTTCTCTCATGCGATTTCGCGCGTTACTTCTCGGTGCCTTGCTCCTGGCCATACTCCAGTTCGGCCGCGCCCAAAATGCTGCCGCTCCCGCCTCGCCGTTTCCCAAGGCACCGGCCGCCGCAGGCGGCGCGTCGGACCTTACACCCGCCGCTTCGGCAAACATCGCCAAGCGCGTCGAAACCTTCATGCGTAACCTCTACGCCTGGGGTCCGGACTTCGAGATGAAGGTCGGCCCCATCCGGCCGGGGCCGGTGGCCGATCTGTATGAAGTGATTGTCCAGGTAAGCACGCAAGGCCAGAGCGAATCAACATCTGTCTTCGTCACCAAGGACGCCCGCTTCCTGTTTCAGGGATCGCTTCAGGACATGACGCAAGACCCGATGGCCGACGTGAAGAAAAACCTGCATCTCGAGGGCGCGCCCTCGAAGGGGCCAGCGGACGCCAAGGTGGTTGTCGTGGAGTTCGGCGACTTCGAATGCCCTATCTGCCGCCAGCTGGACACTGTCCTCCGCACTATGCTCCCTAAGTACCCTCAGGTTCGTCTTGTCTTCAAGGATTTTCCCTTAGTCGAGGTCCATCCATGGGCGCTCACCGCCGCCGAAGCTGGCCACTGCGCACTGCAGAAGAGCCAGGACACCTTCTGGAAGCTTCACGACGCCATCTACGATAATCAAGAGCTGATCTCTCCGGAAAACGCCTTCTCAAAACTTGGCGACCTGGCGGAACAAGCGGGTGTGACAGCCGACGCTTACAAAACCTGTATGGCAGACACAAAGACCGAGGCCGCGGTTCAGAAGTCAGTCGAGGAGGCCCGTACCCTGGAGGTCGACAGCACCCCAACGCTGTTCGTGGACGGCCGCCGCCTCGTAGGCCCCAGCGACACCGCCCTCGAACAATACATCACCTTCGACCTCCACTAAATGTAACATAATATACACCAGCCGATTCGGTTAATCGACGGCCTTTGTTCCATCCTCCCGTCAGGCCCGGAGCATCTCTCCAGCGTCCCCTTTAATTCTCTATCGAAAGGGGATTCCTCCAATGGATTTCAACGAGCAGCGGGAGCTCGTGTCTTTTCTGGTAGGCGCTTCGCGGGCATCGCTCAGCGAATTTTTCCTTGCACGGCTCAATCGCGCGGCCAATTTAGAACGGGAATTCCGCGAACTCAGCAGGCGGCTGGTGGAAAACGCCGCATTCGTAGAGCTCGCGGAACTTTTGCGGGACCATGGGGAGGAAATCGTTGCTAACCCACCAGAGGAGAGACTTTTGAACGGCGCGGCGCCAAAGAGAGTTCAGGGCTCTCTGCCGGCAAATCCATGGTTTTGGTTTTGGCAGGATCGAAGTTTCTCAAGAGCCGAAGGCGTTCTTCTCCAAATGATCGTGATGCACTCAGACTCAGCGGGCGTCTGCAAGGTTTCGATCGCCGAGCTCTGTGCCGATTCTCGTTTCAAACGCGCCTATGTTTTTCGGCTCCTGTCGATCCTAGAAAGCAAGGGGGTTTTGAAGAGGAAACGGACTGGCGGGTTTGACGAATTCACCCTCTATCCGAACGCTCCGATCCGGTTCCGAGGAGAAATTGTGCAGCCGGAAGATGTCTACTCCAGTAGACATCAGAGGTCCACCGAGGTGGACAACGGAAGTCCACTGCAACGGACATCGGATGTCCATTCAGGTGGAGATCCGATGTCTACCCAGGTGGACCCTTCTTACGTACTACAGCGTAAGGCAGGAGCGCGAACAGCAACAACGGCGACGACGATGCTGGAAGTTCTCCCGCCTGGGTTCCTGCAGGAGCTCTCTCGGATCGTGCCCCTCTTCGAAGATCAAGCCGCCAAAAAGCTCTGGGATGAATGCAGGAAACGCGTCCCGGATTGTTCCGCAGAGGAAGTGCTCCACTTTCTCAGAGATAAGGCCGCGATCTGCTCGACGGGAAAAATCCGGAACCCCGTGGGCTTCCTGCTCCGAGCCGTTCCCGAATGTTTCGAGAGCCAGGGGTTTCGCGAGTACCGAAAACTCAAGGAGGGAAAAACCGAATGAAGGAATGCGCGATTTGCGGAAAGGAAGTTTCTCGGCAGTGTGTGGAGTGCGGTAGCGGCCACGTCGTGCTCGGCGTTCTCGAATTCGTTTGGAACGGCTTCCTCGCGAAGCGCGTGGAAGTTTGTTGGTGCGCCAAGTGCGACGCCGTTTGGTTTGTGGGCTTCGATGGCGAGCGGCAACCGATTTGCCGCGAGTGCCGCGATCGCGCCCTAGCCGTCGCGATCCCCGAGCAGGTTCAATCCGATGCCGCTTGAGGAGCTCGCCATGTTCGCGGCCGGCTGGATCCTCGGCGGAGTCGCGATGTACGTGTTCGTTGAATCGCGCTATTGGCTGATCCCAAAGGAGAAACGGAGACCCCACGTGGGGCCACGTGTGGGGTGATGAATCACGCGCACACGTGCCCAGAGTGTCGGAAGTTCTATTTCTGCGACCGCGACGAGTGCGTGGGGAAAGAGATTTTTTCCTGTAAGCCTTGCGAAACGAAACTAATTAGGGAGATCGAACAGCGGCGCCATTGGCGCGAGATGAAGAACAAAAAGCCATGAGCTCGCTGTTCTATTTGGCCGCGGGATTCTTTTTGCTCGGAGCGTTCGCCGGCTACGGGATCGCCAGCGGAATCGCGGTCCCGCGCCGGCGGGGAAGGGAAGGGAAGTGATCTGCGGAATCGACAAATGCTGCTCGCAGGTTCTGTCCCGCGGGCTTTGCGCGGTTCACTACTACGCTCTGCTGACCGTCGAAGGTCAAGCGTGGATCGTCTCGATCCCCAACTTGTGGATGAACGCGACGTTCAAAAATAGCGTTCGAATCATCGCTGAAGCGCAGCGAGAAGATCTCGTCGCGTGGAAGCGGGCGGGGCACTAATGGGGAAACACGTTTACGCGAGCGGAGCTCCGAGCATTCCAGTCTCTCGAGGACCGCGGCGGTCGCGCGCCAGGTGCCGGATCTGCGGATGCACGCCGAACCGCGCGTGCATTCTCGGCTACACGCTTTTCAACGAGCCGATTCTTTGTTCCTGGGTGGATCCCGAGAGCAAGCGGCTCTGCACGAATCCGAAATGTCTCCGCGCCGCCGGCGCGACGAAGGGAAAAACGAAATGTTGATTCTCGAAAAGGCGGATGAACTTCATCGGCACGTCGAAGAGTGCCAGCACTGCACGACGGGCGCGGCCGAGGCGAATTTCTGTTACCGCGGCCGCGTCCTCCTGATGGCCGCGGCGAGCGAAGCGCAGCTCATCGTCGATCGCGCCGCGGAGCGGGATCTCCTCGTGCGGAAAACTCCCGCGGCGGCCTCGAGTAAAGAGCCACGCGAGAAAAAGATTCCGGAACCGAACGGCCGGCGCGTGAAGAACGGCGTGACCGTGGCCGCGGGGAAAGTGCGCGAGCGTTTGGCGAAGATGGCTGCTGACACAGATCTCGAGAGGGCAGCATCATGAAATTCGCGATCGCGATCGCGCTTCTCCTGGTCGGATGCGCCGCGGCGCCGCCGATCAGTGTCTCCAAGCCCACGGTGCACGCTCCGCCGGCGAGCATCCCTCGCCGGCCAGGAATTATTCGCGGTGCCCAAAAAAGCACGTAGAAACCTCACGCCCTGATCGGAGCGAGATCCTTGCTGGCCCGAACGAATGAGCGGATGAACGTTGCAGCAAACGCCCGCCTCTGCCCGGCGCCCCTGTCTGCAATTCATCCGGAGGATCTCCTTTGACGAACAAATTTGTCTCTGTTTTGAAAGCGATCGGGCAGGACGCACTGAAAGTCGTGGGCGCGATCGAGACGCCGGCAGCGCAGGAAGCGCTCTCGCTGGTCGAAGACGTGGTACCGGGAGCGAAACCCGTCGTGGATCTCGTCACGAAAGTCGGAAGCTTGATTCAGGGAGCGGAGGCGACGGCCGCGGTCCTGACGAACGGCGCGAGCGGCACCGGCGCGCAAAAGCTTTCCGCGATTGTTCCGCTGGTCGGCAACGAAATTCTTCAGAGCGAGCTGATGATCGGGAAGGTCGTCAACCAGACGCTCTTCAACAAGGGCGTCGCGGACCTCACCACCGCGATCGTGGAAATCTACAACAGCCAGGCGCCAGCGACGCCGGCGGCGAGCTCCACGGCCGCGGCGCCCGCAGCGACGGCAGCCCCGGCTCCGGCCGCAGCTCCGGCAGCCGAACCAATTCCGGCGACTTAATGTGGGTGCGGAAGGAAATCTTTTTTCCCGCCGCGGCGGTGCTCGCGTGGTTCGCGGTTACCGCCGCTGCCGGGATCTCCTACGTCTCGCGGTTCTTGGGATCGCGTGGGCGACGGTGGCACTGATCTCCATCACGCCGATCGCGGACCTGGCGTGGATGATCCTGTTTGTGAGGCGCGGGTGATCGTCGAACTTAAAAGCGAGGACGGCCGAGTTGTTTTCCGGCCCGCCGGACGTGGACAACGAAACATGATTCAAATCGGGCGCAAAACCTGGCTTCAGTTCTTCTGGCCATGGGAATACTGTGGCCGGTGGCCCTGGCAAATTCTTCAGTGGCAGGGCGTTCAATTCGGAAACTTGCCGGGCTTCCGGATTCGATGGACGTTTCACTGCCCGTTTTTCGAGGTGTTTCGATCGCGATGAAGGCCGCGCTCTATGCTCGAGTCTCGACTGGCAGCCAGGATCCCGAGCCCCAGCTCGCCGCGCTGAAGGAATACGTCCAGCGCCGCGGCTGGGATCTCGCCGGCGAATACGTGGACGTGGGCAGCGGCCGCAACGGCTCGCGTCCGAACCTGATCCGTCTCCAGCAGGACGCTTTCCGTCACGATTTCGATGTGGTGGTGGTCTGGAAGTTTGATCGCTTTGCCCGTTCCGTCTCTCACCTGCTCCGCGCCCTCGAGAAGTTCAAAACGCTGAGAATCGAATTCGTCAGCATGACCGAGCAGCTCGACACCGGAACACCAACCGGGAAAATGATTTTGACCGTGCTCGGCGGCGTCGCCGAGCTCGAGCTCGATATCCGGCGAGAGCGCGTCTCCCTCGGAATGGCCGCGGCGAAGGCCCAAGGAAAGGGTGTGTGTCGTCCGTTGAAGGCCGTCAATGAAGAAAAGATCCGGCGCGACTACCAAACGCTCCACTCCCTCGGAAAGGTCGCCGCGCTGAACAATTGTTCGACCTGGCTCGTGAGCCAGATCGTCCGCGGCACGCGCTCCCACCAGAATTAATCCCGGAATTTCCGCGCGGGAAAATCCCCTGAGCTAAGTCCTTGCGTTCCTATTTTCTGAAAAACATAAAGGTGTGTGTGCGATCGATCGCCCGGGTTTGTTTCTTTGAATTTCCGGAATTAATTCCTGGAGCTCTGGGAAATTCGAAAATACCCCTTTGGAAAGGTATACCTTTCCTCACGTTCAAACCGCTCTTGCAAGTCCTGTGTTTGTAACCTCAGCACGCGCCGATCCGCGACACCCTTAACTCACGTTGCCACAAGCGGTACCGGTACCTAGACTTCCCCGCGAAATGCTCCTCAAGATCCGCGCGCTCGGTCCCGAGTTTCCCGTTCCGCCCCCCATTCTCAAAGACGGTTTGCTCACCGTGAGCCTCGATGCAGCCGGCGAGCTGGTGAAAGTTCCCCCGGAGTACGTCGATCGCGTCGAGCGAATCGTCGGCGTGGTCTCGATGGGGATTTTTCCCGTGGGCCTGGACGTGAAGCTCGATCCTCCGCAAGAGGAGCTCAACGGATTTTGGGTTCAGCGAGAAGTGTTCGATGAAGTGAGGAAGGCAAATGGCCGAGCCGCAATCAGCGCGTGAGCCCGAAGTTCTCCCGGATCCGCCGGCGCCCGCGCCAGCACCGGCCGCGAGCCGTCCGACGATCGTGACCTGCCCTTCGTGCGGCAGCCAGTACAACGCCGAGAGCTGCGAGCTCGTCCAGGACACGAAGCTCCGCGAAAAGATCCGCGACCTCGAGCGCCAGGTGGATGGCTGGCGCGCGAACTACCAGAACGTCGAGGCCAACGCGAAAGTAAAAATCGAAACGTTGCAGCGCGAGATCGACGAGCTCCGCGGAGCTCCGGCGCCGGAGACGCGCCGTCAACGAGATTTTATCGTCGCCTGATCTTCACCAATGCCACGCCAGAACAAAAAAGCAGTGACGGAACCCGCGCCGGCATCTCCGACCCCTGGGATGCCGGCGCAATCCGTTTTCCCCGATGATCCGCGGCCGATCGAGCAAGAGCGCCGCGGGCCTGGTCGCCCCCCGAAAATCTGTGAGAAGTGTTTCAAGCCCGCCTCCGAGTGCAAATGCGCGGCCGAAGTCCCGCCTCCGCCCTTCGATGAAGCGACCGTGCAATTCGTTTTCAAAGGTTTCTCGCAACTGATGGCCGTCTCGCTCTCGCTCTCGACCGGCCTTGAGGCGGAATCCCTGGCGAAGATCTGGAACTTCCAGCCTGGCGAGCTCATGCTGATGACGCCGCCGGCGACCGTTCTCGCGAATAAGTACCTCCCCGATCTCCTGAAGGGCTTCCAGGACGAGCTCAAGCTCCTGATGGTCCTGCTCCCGATTCTGATTTCGAAAGTCGTCATCACCAAAGCGCTCGTCGGCGCTCATAAGAAACTGCACCAGGTCCCCGATCAGACCGGCAAAACGCCCTCGCAGGCTTCCGAGAGAGTTCCTCTCGCGGAGCAGGCGACGGCGGCATGAAGCAGAACCTCATCGAAATCGTCACCGGTCGCAAGGGAGAAGGGAAGAGCTCTCTCTCCTATCACCGTGCGCGCCTGGCGCGCCGCGGCGTGGCGATCTTCGATCCAAACATTCAGTTCACGATCGGCGCGGTCGTGCACGACCAGGGCGCGCTCCTCGAGGCGCTCGCCGGCACTGAGACTCCCGTCGTGTTCCAACCGCTCGGCGATGTATCCGAGGGCTTCGTTGACTTCCAGGAAGGAATTTTCACGAAGCGACAAATCGTCGCGCTCGTGGACGAGGCGAGCCTGCTGGGATCTCCGCAACGAATCGACCCCGCACTCGACCGGCTGATCCGCCTGAGCCGCACGAAAGAGATCGACGTGATCCTCGACGCGCACCGTCCGCAGGATCTGAACGGAATCGTTTTCTCGCTCGCCGATTTCTATTGCTTCTTCCACACCACGCACCCGCGGGATCTCGAGCGCATCGAGAGTTTCACTTCCGCGAAGGCCCGGGCCCGCGTCGAGCAGCTCGGCCAACACGAATTCCTGTGCTGGTCGGTCGCCACCGAAAGTTTCTACGTCAACACAGACCCGAAGGGCTGGCGCGAGGAGATCTCGCCCGAGCCTGAAGGGGAATTCCACGAAGAGGAGGTTCTCGACCATGGCCGAGAACATTAGCGCGAGCTCGGGGCACGGTTTCCTGATCGTCATGCTCGCGACGGTCGCCGCGATCGTTCTGGTGTATCCGCTGCTTCAGTCGATCGCAAAGATGTTTGGGATCTCGATCTAACCCGTCGCCGCGCGCGAACGGAACACTTTTTTCGAAGAGAGGGAACGGATCATGTGGAAACACGTTCTTTGGTTGAGCGTCGCGATCGCCACGGGCATCGCGGCTTCGAAGTTCTTCTCCGGCACGCTGAACCTTGCCTCGTTGCTCCCGGGCTCGACGAGCTCCACGACCACGCCCCCGTGCTATCTGGCCGCGGCCGTTTTCGAGGAAGACTTTTTCTCGGGTCCGCGCGTGCTTCACTGCCGGCGTTGGCTCGTGGATGAATTCGAGCCCTCCGGTCCTTTCGCTCGCTTCGTGATGGCGCTCTATCGCCGCTATGGGCAGCGCGCCGCCGCGATCGTCGCGAGACACGGCCTGCTCCGCCAGGCCTTCACCCCACTTTTCCAAAACGTTCTGGCTCAGGCCGAACGGAAGTACGGCGCCGTCCAGGCGTAACCCCGCGAGCTCCGGGCGAGCCGCGCAAATTTCTCTGGAGAGGCAAAGAAAATGGCGAATCTTACGCAGCACCAGATTTTGCAGCGGCTCACCCGCCTGCAGGGGCCCGAGCAGGAGCAGCAGGTCAACTTCGCGGCCCTGGGGACGACGGTGCTCCCGTCGTCTCTCAAGACCGACAAGTTCATCTGGGGAATCATCATCCGCTTCCATGGCCGGATCGCCGTTGGCGGGACCGCTTTTACCCCGCTCGTCAACGCGCTTTGGAATTTGCTCCAGGAAGTCCGGCTGAAGGGCACGCACACGAAATACGGCGCGCAGACGCCGGTTCGTTTGCGCGGCGCGGCGATCCGCGACCTCAGCTCCATCTTTGGCCGCGGCGGCTACGTCCCGTTCTCGAAAGTTTTCAAGACCGGAACCCTTGGCACCTTCGACGGCGCCGCGTCCACGAACTATGACGTGGACGTCGAGTGGTTGCTGCCGATTCCGCCGCAGGGGATCCCCCTGGCCGATCAGATCCTCTACGCCGTGAAAGGCCCCGAGTGGGCCGGCGATCTCCACCTCGAGTTCGATACCGGCGACGGCACGTCGCTCGGCACGACGTCGGGGAACATCACCTTCAGCGCCTACAACTCCGGCTCGAGCTCGCCGCAGATCAGCGTCTCGCTGATCCGCCCGTGCATGACCGTCGCCCTGATGAACGCGATCACCCCGGGGATCACCTTCAAGACCTATCGGGATCTCGCCAGCATCCTTCAGGCCGCGACGTTCACCGGCCAGAAGATCTCCGATCTGAACGTGGGGAAGGGAACTACCCGGTTGATCCAGCGGACGGGCACATTGCAAACGTCGGTCTCCGCCGGCGTGAACGTGATGTCGGCCTATTCCGATTCGATCATCACGCGCGCGTTCCCGTCGCTCGACGGCAAACCGCTCAAGAATCCTTACTCGATTTTCGAGACGAAGGATTACGAGGCCTATGCCCTCGGCAACGCGCTCCCGCTCGGCTACGCGATCCACGACTGGATCGAGGGCGGTAACGTTCACTCCATGTTCCAGAGCCAGAGCCTCACGGCTGCGCGCCGCTTCGAACTCGATGGCGACGTGACGGCCGCTTCGAACCAGGGCGGTGAGCTGATCCAGGAAGAGATCCTCGGATCGCCCGTCATTCTCCCCGTCGCCGCCTAACAAACGCGATTTCGCGGGCGGAACGGAAAAGAGCAGCGGCCACGGACGGCTGGTGAATAACTGGCCGTCTCGTGAGCTGCGGAAAAAGAGAGGCAGCTCATGAACTGGGGATCTTTCTTCTCGGGACTCGGCAGTCTCGGAGTTTCCGTTGCGAGCGCGGTTGAGACCGCGGGCGCACCGGTAGCCGTGCCCGGAGCTCCCGGCACAATTTATCTTCCCTCGAGCGGAAGCATCGTGACCTCGACGGGATCCGTTTTGAATTCCGCCGGCCAGCTCGTCGCCAGCGGGAGCAGCACGAGCACTCTACTAATTCTCGCGATCGTCGCAGTGGTTGTGTTCCTGATGTTCAGGAAGTGAGCGCGCGTCATGAAAACAGCGGAGTTCCTTTTGATCGCGGCCGGCGTGGCGGTGCTGACTTACAGCCTCTACAAGCTCTTCACGCCTCTCGCGAACGCCGCGGCGGCCGTTTCGTCTGAGGTGTCGTCTTTCAACTCCACTGTGAGCAACACCACGAACGCGGGGATCTCGAATTTGAATTCGGTTTTCCCCGGACTGGGAACAGCGCTCGGTTATCTGTCGATGGTCACTCCGGGCGCCGACCTGATTGTCACGGGAACAGGCGCGCTCTGATGGCCGAAGCGGAAAAACTCGAAGCCATCAGCCCTGAGGACCGGATGCTCCGGATGCTCGCGGACCAGCACTGTGAATTCGAAAAGTTCCGCGAAAACGT
>Ga0207039_1227_pt1 | contig 10206 bp, 12 predicted proteins | sample Alteio_BWMinCont_74_FD_153264 | JGI IMG/M metagenome (GOLD analysis project Ga0207039, IMG submission 153264) | Enriched cells from forest soil in Barre Woods Harvard Forest LTER site, Petersham, Massachusetts, United States -... | ecosystem: Environmental > Terrestrial > Soil > Temperate forest >... | reverse complement strand
CGCCCGGATGGCCCTGCGGGATGCCGCAGGAAGGGTCGAAATGGCCGAGGGTTGGCCCAGAGTATTTGCTATCTGTTCGCCCCTGCAGCGGCTTCCTATGCGCGGCGTGGGGCATCTAGCAAGGCTTTTGCCATGGAATGGTCGATCGCTGTAGGAGCGGCTGTGCGGGGACCCTTTGTGCGCCCTGCGGGTGCCACAGGAACTTCAAAGTGCATCGGAGCAGGGAAAAGCCGGTTGGAAAGCAAATGCCTAACCCATTGCAGGGCAATAAGTTAGGGGAGAACGCTTGGAGAAAGTCCATCTCAGTTGGAGGGAGTTGGATTATCCGTTACAACCTGTCACACCTAAGCCTAGCACTCGCTTACTGTTACAAGCTGTAACGCATGGGAGCGGGCCAGCACATCCGCTTGGGGACATCAGATGGAGAATGTGACTGCGGGAGGCTGCTAAGTACATTCCGGGGAGATGGGTTTGGCCCTGTGCTGGGCGCTGCTGCTCTGCTCTCCTCTAGTGTTCTCTCAACATGCAGGCATTCCGATTGCGCCAGATTGAGAACGTACAGCAGTACGCCCTCTGCCAATGCGTAGCGAGATGCGGAGGAAACTGCACGGGCCATGCTGGGGCACTGCGTTGTTGCTGTCCGCTCTCAGTCTCCGGGCAACAGGCCGAACCCGCAGTCGTATCGTGTACCGACGATCTGCTACGACGCCGGATCATCAAATGGGGATTTCATCTGCTGGAGCGCTGATCGAAAGTGTGCCTTCGCTGTCGATCTCTTCCGGTCTTTCTCCCCTAAGCAGCAGAATGTAGTTCCGCATTCTTTGCAAAGCCTGCCTCGGCGAAATGCGATCTCGCATTGCCATTAGGTGGTACGGAACCTTCCCTTTGGTCTCGAATGAGCAGAAAACATCGTCACCGCTCCGTTTGAGTTTCTTGATAAACGCATGACAGGCCATCACTCCAACCCCGCCTTTATCAAACCGCACTCGGAGTGTCGGCGTGCGCTTTCCTTGGCGCATGCCATGGCATTCTGGGCAGTCCACGCAAAACTCATCGTCTCTCTTTTCCGCTTCAGGAAACTCAGACAAAAACCACTGTTCCAATTCTTGCTGGGTGTATTCTCTCTTTCTATCGGCTTCCCATGCGCTGATCGCCGCTTTCTCTGCCGCCCGATCCATTGCCTCGGGCATGTTCTGGGTCAAGCTGGTGCCTCTTACCGGGTCGAACAATTCCACTCCCGCTGTGCGCTGACCTTTCTTGTGGGAGACACGCATCAGATCGTGAACCGTTTTGCATTCCCAAGCCGAGCGTAAAACTGTATCCTTGGTGATTCCTGCCATGCACTTCCACTCTTTCAGGATGGCAACGAACTTTGCGTGCTGCTGATCGATTGCTTGCTTGATCCCTGTCAGCACCACAGCCAATGGTGCTCCCTTGAGTTCTCTGAGCCTATCCATGAGGTGGCAAGGTACGTCGAAGTAGCCCAAGCCAATCGAATACAGCATGCCGCGCAGCGTTTCCTTTTTGTCTCCTCGGTAAATCCCAATGCGGAATCCTTCTTCTGTGGAGATCGAGTATGTATTCGGCAGGAACTTGCCCCCACTGACCTTCACGATCAGCGGCTTCTTTTTGGCGAGCAATGGCTTCTGTTGCGCTGAGATGATTTCCTCCGCTGTTCTTTGTGGATTGCCTTGAAGCCCTATCAATGCCCTCCAGATTTGTCGCTCGCAGTAGCCCGTGGCCACCTCGGCAGACTTGATTTCAAAGACGAACTGGCCGTCCTCATCACGCTTCTTGTTTGCGAGCAGACAGCAATAGAGATAGACGCTCAGGTCGGCTCCGCGGAGGGTGAGGTACCCGAAGGAATCAAACAAACGGCTGGGCACTGCGTAGGTTGGAACCTTCTCAAATATCTTTCCCGGTTTTCTCTTCCTATTCGGCAATCGGTGCTCCTTGCGTGCCTTCTCGCAGGGTACGACAAGCACCAAAGCATAGGACCATGACCAAGGTAATCCCGCCTCTTATCTACGGACAGCCCTACCCTTGGGTACACCTTTAGGGGTGCAGTACGTAAACAGTTTTCGACGCCAAGTAGCCCGGAACTCCTTTGGCTTCGCATTGGTGGGTAAGTTTTGCGAGTGCCATTTGGGCCAAGAATGCTTGCTTCTGATGGCACTCGGTAGACTGCTTTAATGGCACCCGATGTAGAGCAAGCCATTGGGCGGCAGAGACCGTACACCCCAAGGGCCGTCGTCTATTCTGGAGTGTTAGACTTCCCAGCGGAGGGCTTCCCATGGACGTGTTCAAAGGTGTCGTAAGGCTAATGCGTAAGGAGAGAGCGCAGCATGTTCGGGAAATCGCCAAGATAGACGCAGCACTGTCTGCTCTGGGTTACGGGGCAGGCCCACGTCGTACATTGTCGGCTGCTGCCCGTAAGAAGATCAGTGACGCTCAGAAAGCACGCTGGGCCAAGGCACGTCGCGGATGATTAGAGAGGTAAAGCTATGGACGACCCCTCGTCAATGCTGAGATGTCTGTTTAGTCTTCGCTTGTATATCTTCGTCCCGTTGTTGCTGCGCCTCCTTGGAGTTCAGCACTTTCAAAATCTCAGAGGCTGGCAGAACATAACTGATTCCGATGTTTGAAGGGTCACCAAAGAATACACTGTCCGTCTGCGCGACATTCTCGAACGGTATCTCATTCCGAACGAATCCTAGCATCACTCCTAGTAAAACGTACGACTCACCGACTTGGAAGCCCCCGTGCCGATTGCCCGACAGACTTAGAAATACCGGGGAACCACTTTGTCCGGGCCAACTACCGAGTTCAAGTGCATAAACCTTCTCCTTTACCTGTGGTGTCAGGGGGATGGGTTCGTCTGAAAGGAGTGCGATGTAGCCGTGACGAACCACCGGATAGTTATGCTTTTCCCCTGTGAACTGTGGCATCAACCCAACGAGGTAGACTTGGTCCCCCTCGGAGACGTTCGATTTTTTCAAAGACTCGGCGTCGGCCAACATCTGCGAAGAAATCGTTCTGTAGTCCACTTGGTCCGCAGAGGGAAGAGCGAGCAAGACGGCGATATCAGCGTTAGGGTCATCCTTGTCATCAAACCATTTCAGGCTTCCATTGCTGTCACTGACATCGAGGGTGGCGAAGGCCACCCCCACTCCATTCTTGTTGTTCATACGGATACGCACTTTGTCCAGATATTTCCTCTCAGGCTCGTCTTTCAGAACATGTTTGGCTGTGACGACGTATGTAAATCCGTAATCCTTTCCTCCCCGTGGGTCAGGGTAGTACACAAAGAAAGCAGTGCCGAGCGTCCCATCAAGTAGATGTGTACCGCCGTTTTGGTCTCTGACATGAGCCTGTCCGTAGATGAAAGTTACGGCCTTCTTCAGTTCTTGCATATCCTGAGCAGAAGATGTGTTAGTGAACACCAACACAGAGAGCAGAAGTCTCTTGAACATAACCCCTCCGCTACCACCCACCCATGATACTCTGCGGTTTCTGCACCACTTGCTGGTTCAGGGATACGCTTTCCCCAGAGCATCCATGATGATCCATGCTGTGGGCTTATTAACATCTGCCGGGTTGTCACGGATAAACTTCAGCACAACCCGAATCAACTGGCCGTTCTGAACCTTATCGGGAAGACAGAAATGCGGCGCGGCTGCGAGGCACACGTCAAACCAAGAGTGTAGTACGTCCAGCCTTTTTCGCTACTCAAGATTTTCTGTTCCAAGAGCAGTCCAGCTTCAATAGCTGCGCTCAAGTCTTCTTCCGTGTACAACGTCGGTGTGTCCGTGTAAGGAGAACCCGGACCTCGTATCCACACGAGATGGTTCCCGCTCATGTACCCACAATTCTCACCCGCGGCTTCCAAGTCGCTCACCATCTGCTTCAGCGTTGGGTCAGTTGGTTTTGCCATGCGAGGAAGTCTAGCACCACGCTCAGTAAGTTCAACGCACAACATGGTAGACTGCCGTGGTTGTTCAGGGACTACTGAGGGGGAGCTTATGGATACAGGAAGATTTTTAGCAGAGGTAGAACAAGAGATTGCTCGGTTGCAGCACATTGCGGATGCCTTGCGAGGACTCAGAGGGAAGTCGGCGGCCAGCGGAGGTAATAGCAAGCGTCCGATGTCAGCCGCATCTCGTAGAAAAATTAGCTTGGCGCAGAAAGAGCGATGGGCAAAGCAGAGGGCGAGACCTAAACGAACCATCTCAGCCGCAGGCCGCAGGCGGATCGCAGCTGCTCAACGCAAACGCTGGGCGAAAACCAAAGCACAGTCGAAGAAAGCCGCCTAAGTCATACCTAGGCTCGATTCAAGCCGTGAAAATCACTTTGGAAGAAGCGTTGGCTCTGCTTGGCAAGTACGCAGAAGAACGCACGAGTGTGCTTGCTGTTGTTGGAAGCCCATCGCGGTCCATTGCTAGAGTGACTGGACCGATTCGGGTCTCCCTAGCGGATGGTGTTTCTCCACATCTGATCGTCGGAAAAGAAGACGATACTTCGGACCAGATCAAGTTCCGATTATCAGATTGCATGTTTGAATATGGCGAATTTGGTGACGACGATGCCGAGGATTCGGGAGATCGCAGGTTTGAGGCATTTCTGGTCGTAGGCTCCAGCAAGGGTGACACGCTGTCCCTATTTGAGCCGAAAAGCTGACGTTCTAGGGTTATTTTCAGATTGGATGTTTTCAGAATGGGCGGACGCGAGAGCGCCGAGGTTGTTCGCAAGCGTCAACTACGTTGGAGGGAACAACACCGCAAGGAGTGGCGGCAACTTCGTGCGGGGCAGAAGCGTCGCTACTACGCACAGTCTAAACGCAACAATCGGCGCAAAGGCAAGCGTTGTACGCCCGTTGAAGACGCTCGGATCACTGCCAAGGATCGTCCGCCTGACCGAAAGCTGAGCAAATCCATGGGCCGTTCGATGCAGGCAATCCAGCAGCGAAGGTCATGCCTACCTTAAGGAACTGCACAGCGGAACTTGAGTGTAATGGCGTGATTTCAGCAGTTACCATTTGGTGGGTTTTGTCATTCTATGTTTCTGCAAGAGAACGCCCTGTCCCTGTCGTCACTGCTGCACTTCTTTCCAGCCGACTTTCTTCAGGCCATCAATGTATTCCTCGCCTTCCGCAAAGCTAAGGTGAAGTTGGTCTTTAAGAACGTTGTCGTTGATTTCTGTAGTGACGGTACACTGGCTGTCGTGGAATACTAACGTCGTCTTGCTGAAATACGGTAGGTGCAGCAACATCACTACACGGTTGCTCGTATCGCGGGGTGTCGCCGTTTTGAGGGCGATTTGGTGGTCAATGGCCTCGGGGTACGCTTGCGTGTGAGCCTTGCGGTCATCGCTAGTCCATTCAAGCAATTTGTTTCTTCCAAAGATTTGCACACAGGCTTCGCATTTCACACTTGGGGAATCTCCATAGGTGCAGGTGTGGTGAAGAACTACAATCTCTAACTCGGATGCAGAGATATACTCGTACGCCTGTTCTAATCTTCTTATCTCTTGCATGGCTTCAGCTTGCTTAGCAGCGGTCATTCGAGGCAGGACTTCTTTGATTCTATTTATCTTGGTGCGCAATCCCCTGCGTTCCGTTTCCACCGCTTGATTACATGCAGGGCAGTCTCTAGTGTAGTTCTTTCCGTGAGCAAGCTCACCCACACTCAGTATCAGCACAAATTTGTGTTTTGGTTTTATTTCTGCCGCAGTGTGTTCGGGAATCTTCGCGTCACCAGTCAACGCATCCTCCTTTTTCCGTTGAGCGCCCTGCTTGCTCAGACAATAGCACACGGGTACCGTGTCTGCGGAAGTGCACATGTCTGTAGTCATGTCGCGCCAGTAGTTCAGAGCTTGGTGTATCAGTTCTCCTCCGCACTTCGGGCAACGTCGGCGTTCTGTTTCCGTTGGTGGCGAAGGCATTGCGAGCCTCACCTCATGCGCGGCGCACTGCAATCAGAACTGCTAGCTGTTTCCAGTAGCTTGGCATACAACTTTCGCATCATTGGCATCGCTGCCTTGGCTTGCTTCATAGCCATTTGAAAAGCCTTCTCCTTGGCAAAGGCTTCATTTTCCTCAAGTACTTCCAAGCACCCGAGCACCGCTGTTAGATAACAGTTCAGCGAGTAGCACATTCCTCGCGGATCATCTTCGGAATCCCAGTCCCATTCCCGGATGCTGAATTGCCAGCCGCTCGCCTTCAGTTCCGACACTAGGGTCGAACCTTTGGCCGTCTTGTCCGGGCAAATCACACGGACCCAGCCCTTCGCTTGATCTGGGGGAATGTTGCTTCTCAGCCAATCATCGAGTTCTTGGCGGTTATTGACTCTTACTTCGTGGAGGAGCTTTCTTGAACTGGGGGAACCTTTCTTCTTCGACGCCCTTTTCATGCCTGAACAGTAGCACTGTAAACTTGCCAATGGGTTACCTGAGCTTAGTTACCTCAGTGCATGTCCGAAAGTAATCAGCGTACAGCGACGTTGAGTGGGGCCGGGCCGAAGGACTGTCGATTGTCGAAACATCCCCATTTCACTCATCATCCCGCAAAAAGGCGAAGGAAAAGCGCACGCTTGTGATATGGCCTGATTGCAGAAGTTGTCGTTTTTCTACTTTCCGAGTGATGCAAACGAAAAGCCGCCCGTTGCCAGCCAAAGTGTGCGAATTGACAAAGAGCGGAGGCAGTTGTTTATCGCCCTCGGTTCTTACAGCGGTTTCGTTCCCGTTTGTTTTGTGCTTTGCTGTCAGCAATCGTTTGCCATTGCATGTTGTATGGGGCATCCGCTCCGCCACAAGCCGGCGCGACTCTGTAGGTAACCACGTATCCTTGTCGGCCTTTCGGATACCCAGTCTCAACCATGAACGTGTGCTTGGCTGCTCGGCTACGAGCGAAGCAAGGCGTGCAGCACAGGAGCAACAGAATCAGGACCTTTTTCATATTCTTTTCTCCTTTGCTAAGGAAACCACCGCCACGCCAACCCCAGTGCGGCAGTAATCCAAACATGGACCCCCATCCCCAATTACACCAGACTCAAAGTCGTGTTGTGCGAACTTCAGTCACTATTTAAGCTCTAAGGCTCCTCCTCTTGGAGTGCGAACTCCGCTTTCTGCGCTCGTAAATTCCCCATTATTTGAGATAAGTCTTGTGGTCAACTCGGAAGATATGCGGAGGTTGGCGAAAAATCCCCATTACACTCATCTTTCGATTCCTGACGGATTGACCGGATGGGACCCGAACCGAAAGCACTCGAAATTTGAGTGCTATCGCCTGGTTTCGTCAGTTGATAATTGATTCCGCCTAAGATGGCGTCATAGCAGGGGCGGCTGATGAACGACGTAACCCCATATCCTACGATCAACACGATGCTGACCGAGTGGGCAGGAGGGCTGAAACGCTCGCTCGGCAAAGGGATTGTCGGCCTTTATCTATCCGGCTCGCTGGCCTACGGAGATTTCGTCCCGGACAGGAGTGATATAGATTTGCAGGCGGTCGTTCGGAATCCACTCACAGAGGATCAACTGAGGTCGGTTGAACAGTTGCATAAAGAAGTGGAGCGACGCTGTCCCGAATGGGCGGATCGGGTTGAGTGCTCGTACGTTCCTCTCGAACTCATGCGCGAATTGACGCCTCCTGCAAAAGCGCGACCATGGTGGGGATTTGGCAGTTTCTATGCCGAGGCCCCGGCTGGCAATGAATGGATCATCAATCATTATCTCCTGTCCAAGTATGGCATTGCGCTTGAGGGGCCTGACTTCAACGACCTGATACCACCGATTGACATCCACACCGTGCGGCAGGCCAGTGCAAGAGATTTGTTCCAAGAATGGCTGCCGAAAATTGATGACACCGCATGGCTCTCGAATAGCCACTATCAGTCGTACCTCGTTTTGAACCTGTGCCGCATCCTGCACACAGTTATTCATGGCCAGCCGGGCTCCAAAAAGGTTGCTGGCCAGTGGGTCAAAGCCAGGTATCCACAGTGGAAAGATTTGATCGAGGAAGCCGAGAGATGGGCGTACGGCGACGAGATGAGGCGGCAAGCTGACACAGCTTCGTTTTTGCGATTTGCAGTCGACCGGGTGAACAAGACGACAGTGCTGTGAAAGTGATTGTTGAAAGGATCGCCATTACACTCAAACTGTCCGGAACAGGGATTTCTGAGTGTAATCGCTTTGGTTTCGTTAATTGACCCTTCACCGGCTATCATTTCGGTACTGAATTGCCTGATGCTCACAAACCCTAGCTAACCAAGGAGTGACGGTTTATGCCCGTGTTCTGCAAAGCGGTCGTATACTTGCTTCTGGCCTCGCCTGCTATCGCTCAGTCGCAAACATTTACAAAGATCACCATAAAGCCAGCAACTTCGGCCGATCCGCGCAATATGCGCATGCAAGTGCTGTCTAACGGCGACTTGATTGCGAATTCGGTCCCTGTGATCATGCTATTGAGTTACGCTTACGACGTGCCGGTCGACCCTTCACCGCGTCTTTCCTCTCTTCCTGATTGGGCCATTCGTGAAAGATACGACATCGAAGGAAAAGCAATTGCCAAAGCCATCAGCCCAACGCAGGACAGCGATTCGCGAAGGCGAAATCAGCAAGAAGTCCGCGAACTGCTCGCAGATCGTTTCAAGCTCGCGATACGGGTCGAGAATAAAAAGATGTCGGTTTATGCTCTGACCGTTGCCAGCAGTGGTCCGAAGCTTCAAAAGTCAGCCATGACCGAAAAAGGCTGCACCTTCGATACCTCCACGGAAGGTTGCCATAACTTTGCTCCCGGCTTCGGACATCCCCTAGACGCGAAAGCCATAGATCTGGACGACCTTGCCCGCTATATTTCGAACTGGACGGACCTGCCTGTCGTGAACCGCACGTCACTGAGAGGGCTCTTCACGGTACAGACCGAAGGTTGGCTCCCCATGCGTCTGCCCCCACCGCCACCAGACGCTCCCCCCGATGTGAACCCCTTCGCTGGCCTCCCCACAATTTTCAAGGTCTTAACCGAACTCGGTCTAGAACTGAGTCGGCAAGATGACATCTTGTCGGTATACACTGTGGAGCACATTGCGCGCCCAGCCACCAACTGACGATCACTGACGTAAATCCCCATTTCACTCATTGTCGAGGAGCGATGGCCGTCGGAAGACCGACACCACACCACGGACAGAAACCAATCACGATGCCGCGTCCTTTCTCGCGATCTGTGGTGATTGTGTAAATCCCATGCTCTACATCTAGACAGCGGTCAGGAGTGTTAGCAGAATAGTAGGCAACGTGAAAACATGGATGAGACTCGTACTCCAAGAAGTCCCGCACATCGAGAAACTGGAAAAGGCTGGTCTGACAGTCGTCGCAATTAATCAGGTGGGCGATGTGCTCGGATGGTGACAGACCGTCCCAGTTCTCGCGGGTGATCCTGCTCTTCCACTCCTCGCGATCCACGGACCCAAACTGGGAACGCATTGCGCTCTCGAACGCTCTACACGTCATACCTCATCGTATCGCGCCTCGGGTTGTTGGCGTAACATCCCCCTTTACGCTCAGAACCCCTCAATGAGCGCTATGGCCTTCCATGAGAAGGCCGGTCGGAGTCAAGTCGATTCTTCAGTGGCTTCATTGAAACAAGGTTTTCTTCTCCCGCCGAGTAGCCACTGTCGCCATGCTTCCATCCGCACTCTCGAGGAGCGGTTTTCTTCGCTCGGTGCATGTTGGGCGTTCTCGGTTCAGCCGGTGCTGCTATCTGTTTGGCGCCCTGTGGTTCTGCTCTTGCAGAGTGGAACCTGGGCCAGGCCATAGACGCAGTCACCGGAACTCGGCTTTGGGCTTTTGTCTTTTCTCTTCCTGGAACGGTTTTGATTTTTGTTTTGTCTTTCGTTCTACGCGGCTGCCGCCACTGTGGTTCGGCTGCTGTTGTGCAATGGTTCGTAGGCTTCTCCGCTCACCCATAGGTGATGCAGCAGCACCGCCAGCTTTCTTGCGGTGGCGACGATCGCTCGCTTCTTACCGTTTCTTCCGCCACGCTCGGCCAGCTTCAGACCCCAGCGTCGCAGATCACAGTCGATGCCGAATGGTCCCAAGATGTGTTGTGCTCCCTGCACCAGCAGCGTGCGCAGATAGGGATCGCCTTCCTTGCTGATGTGCAACTGCGGCTCACTCCGCCCTGAGTTGCGCCGTCCCGGCTGCAATCCCAGA
>Ga0207039_1226_pt1 | contig 10251 bp, 8 predicted proteins | sample Alteio_BWMinCont_74_FD_153264 | JGI IMG/M metagenome (GOLD analysis project Ga0207039, IMG submission 153264) | Enriched cells from forest soil in Barre Woods Harvard Forest LTER site, Petersham, Massachusetts, United States -... | ecosystem: Environmental > Terrestrial > Soil > Temperate forest >... | reverse complement strand
TAGCGGGAATTGCTGATTAAATTGCATCTTTTATGCTCTTTTTTGCTCTTTCATTCACATTTGACCCACCCCAATGTTTATGCCATCATTCGCCAAAATAAATAAAAAAGGGATTTACATATGGCATCTTCTGGGCAGACTTTCACCATCCATCCTGAATTTCAACGTTTGCTCGAAAAAATTCGAAACAATGAAATCATCTATCTTGAAATTGATGCTCATCAACTCATGAAATATATTCCGCAAAATATTTTTGCTGAGGGTATTATTGAATTAATTTCTACTATTAAAAAAAATACTTCCATTAAAATAGTGACTACTTATGGTTTTAATAATGATGAAAGAAAATTATTTCTTACTCTTAACTCATCACGTCTTTATATTTTAAATTTACTGGGAAATAAACATAAAATTGCAAATAACTGTCACACACCTATTCGTTATATTAAACAAAAAACGTATCGTCAGCACACCAACCCTGCATGCGTTATCCATTCTCATGAACCTATTACTATTCCAATAAATGATCTCAAATCAACAGATTCTCTATATTATATTCGTGATGCAAAACTACTACCGAATGGACAATTAATTGTAGCTCAGGTAAAAACACCCGGGTTTTTTAGACTAGGAAATGATAGCAAGCTTTCTGTTATTGATTTGAAAAGAAAACAAATCCTTAGCAGAATAAATACCTCAACCATTTATGCACTTCACGGCTTAAAGAATGTTTTTAACCAATTTATACTATCTACAGAAGAAAATCCTAACTCTATTGAAAATATTAAAAACACTTTGTGGACAATATCTCCGCGCTTACAGTTAGAAGAAAAACAAACATTACCCAAGGGACGTTTATGCAAATTAGCTGACGACAAGTTTGTTTCTAATATTTGTAATTATAAAATAAAAATACATTGTAATTATTTTTCAAAACAATATGAACTTAAACGAACGATCAATCCACATCAACGAGAAACCATAGGACAACTTTATCCTCTTAAAGATGGCACACTTATTACCGCGGGTTTTTTAGAAACAAACACAGGAACGCATTGGAGATTCAATGATTCAGGTAGCGAAGCTAAAACAACCCCTCTTAATATTCCTCACTATACTAGTTATATTACAGAATTATGTGGAGATAGATTTGTTACATCATCTTATGTAATGGATAGAGGATATTTTCAAGTATTTTCTACTCAAACTAAATTATGCCAAAACATTGTTTCGCTTAATACAGATTGCAATGATTTTGTAACTTCTCAATTATTAGCCCTACCAACACAACCTTATTTTTTAGTTATCAACGAAAGTGGAGCTGCTCACTTATGGAAAACAGATGCAACCTCAATCGATTACCATGGCGCAATTAAATTACCTTTTTTTTCTTTTTCACTACTCGTTTCCGATCAAGAATTAATGACCATTGAACCCAAAAACAATGAATTTATTATTCATCGAACTCAATTGAAAACTGAAGAAAATTTTCACGCTTATTGCAAAAATATCTCAAAATATATGACTGATAATTTAAATTTTCCCAAAGAATTAGCAAACTTCGCATTAAGTATTGTTTTTGGAAAATCTTCTGATGACATTCATAAAAATGAATTATCCATTGCTAGAAATGCATTTTGCAAATGGAAAACGCGTACCCAACAAAAAAAACCATTAGAATCTAAACAACCAATAATAAGCAAAAGGATTACATTATGACAATATCTCGTTCCTACCCTTCTCACCCTGATTTTCAACGCTTGCTCGAACAAATTAGAAATAATCAGGTCACCCAGCTAGTAATTGATGCACATCAAATGATGAAACAGATTAAACAGGAATTTTTTGCTGATGCTTTTAATGATTTAATTAAGGCCATTAAACAAAATGAGTCAATTAAATTAATTACTACTTTTGGTTTTAGTGATAACGAAAGAAAAGCATTTGGAACACTTGTAGAGCCCAGGTTTCTCATACCAAAACTACAAGTTTTTAATTTATTAGGCGATAAACATAGAGTCGATCACAACTTTCATATACCTTCACATTATATTAAACAAAAAAAGGAACACCAATCTATTGATCCAAGTTGCATTTTATTTTCTGAAGAACCTATTTCTATTGCAATTAGGGATGAAAAAGAAGCGCAAGATTCAAAAGTTTCCAGCAGATTAATCTATATACAAGATGCAAAAATTCTTCCTAATGGAAATCTTATTGTTGCCCAAAATTCTAATGATAATATGGTCAATAGACTTTCAGTCATTGATTTAAAAAACAAAGAAGTCACAACCACGAGTACAGCTAAAGTTAATCAAATTCATCTATTAAAAAATGATCCAAATAAAATACTTATAAATTCAGACGAAAAGAATTCTCACGAAAATTCAAAAAACACTTTCTGGAAAATCACCCTTAAACTACTGAAAGAAGAAAAAACTGATTTGCCTTGTGGAAAATTTTGCGAATTAGCAGACGGTAAATATGCATTTTCTCACCAAAATGGTCTTACAATTACATCGGGGTCAATCTCTAAACACTATGAAAATAAAAACGACAGATCGACTTTTGCATTATACCCTCTTAGAAATGGTAAATTAATTACAACACACGCATATTATCATACCAGCGGAATACACTGGAAATTCACAAAGAAAAGGGCTATACAAACTCCAATTAACTTATTTCGAGAGACTTATCACATTAAGGAAGTACCAGGAAATCAATTTGTGACATCGACTGCTTATTGTGGAGGATTGGCTTATTATCAAATATACTCTACTCAAACCAAACAATGCAAATTTACCGTCTCTTATGACGCTTTGAATTGCCATCACACACCAAATAAATTATTAAATTTAACAAATCAACCTTTTTTCCTTGCACGCAACTCGTCTGGTTTGGCTATTTTATGGAAATCATCTTCATTTATGTTAGATTATTATGGTGCTACAATATTACCAAACCAATCTTTTTCCATTATGACATCTGATCAAGAATTAATGACAATAGAAGCTAAACCAAACGAATTTATTATTCATCGAGCTCAACTTAAAACCGATGAAAATTTCCAGAAATACTGTAAAGATGTCACAAACCATATGGTTGATAAATTAAATTTTCTAAAAGATATTGCTCAATTGACTTTAAGTGTTTTATTTGGAAAATCTCCCGATGAAATAAAAAAATCTGAATTATCTATTGCAAGAAATGCGTTTACTAAATGGAAGTCCTATGCTGATAAAAAGCAGGGGTCAAGTGCTATCACCCATCAAGTGAAGCGGGGTCAAGGGACACTCCGCTCTTCGGCTAAATAAATCAAAAATTGACCTAAGTTTTCATAAGATGTATATTTTGCGTCTAATTTAATCAGATTCGTATAAATTAACTAGTTCAAACTCCGAACCTACTGCAGTATCAACTGGTAATGCAGCAGCTTCGAATCTTCTTGGAGCAACAATAAGTATAGCAACTGGTTTAGTTGCATTTGGTATTCACAAATGTATTCAACGTTGCAAAGATTCAACACGCAGCTTGGCTAATCTTTCTGGAATTACAGTAGATCAATATCCAGTAGCACGAACAAGAAGAAAAACGTAAAGCAGAACTACGACAATTTTCCATACTTGTCCTTGACTCTCGTTAAGTTTTACGCTAACTTGCGTTAAAATTAAACGATAATGGTGAAAAATGACAGAATCTAGAACCAATTTGTTAGCTCAATCGGAATTTCAAAAACTACTTAATAAAATTAGAAATAATGAAATCACCCATCTTGAAATAGATGCTTCATTTATAAGAACCCAGGTATCTGCTGCAGGTTTTATTAATGCTTTTAATACATTAATTGAAGCGATTAAAGCCAATAACTCAATTGAAAATATTGTAACCTTTGGATTTAGTCAAAGCGAGAGGGTGAAAATTTTAAAATCATCTAAGACTGCTTATTCATATACATTAAATTTAATAGCCAATAGACAGGATGGTACTGACGAATATGTACCTACTCGATATATTAAACAATCGGCTGTCAGACGTTATATTGAACCCTCTTGCATCTTATATTCTGAATCTACTTCTATCCCCATCAATGACATCAAAGAAGATTCAAAAGGTATTCATTTTGATACTCAAGCTGTTAAATTAATGCCTAATGGGAATTTAGCTATTGCCCAAAGTGATAACGTCAATCCTAACAATAATAGAGTCCATATTCTTGATTTAAAAGCTCAGCAAATCAAAACTTCTGCAAAAATACCTGGGGTACGTAACCTTCATTGTCTACCCAACAGCCAAGACCATTTGATTGTAACAACATACTCGCAAGTTCCATGTAAAGATAAACCACAAACTCTAACTGGCCAATATACAAATACGCTTTGGATAACATCCCCTCAATTACAAATAGAAGAAAAAAGGCATTTACCTAGTAGAGTTAATGAAACCTTATGCGTGCTTGCTGACGGAAAATTGGCATCTTTCACTCCCGAATCTCATTTAGCAATTACTACAAACGATGACACTAAAGAGTATAAATGCACCACTAGAGCTGAACTCTATTCCCTTAAAAATGGTTCATTATTTTCATTTGCATGTTGTGACGCTCCATGGCGAACCAAATATACACATTGGGATTTTAACGCAGCAGAAAATCAAATGAAAAAAGACTTCTGCATTCCTAATCACACTCGCAGTATCACTGAATTATTCAATAATCACTTTGCAACCTATTCATTTAACGGAACATCTACTCATTATTTCCAAGTCTCTTCCATTCAGACAAAACGATGTAAGATGGTGGTTTCATTTGATAAATCCCAAACAAAGATCATGGCCATACCCAATCAACCTTATTTTGTTTCGTTAGCAAAAGACAGAGTAAAAGGCCCTATTGCACGTTTATGGAAAATAGAATACGGTACCATTCAATATTCAGGTTCAATAGAAGTACCTAATCTTAGTTCACTCATTGCAAAACAGGAATTAATAACAGTTGAATCAAAACCCAATGAATTAATTATTCATCGCATGAGGCTTAAAACTCGAGATAATTTCAATAAATATTGCGATGATGTAGTCACACATCTTATGAGTTTAACTTTCCCAGATGAACTTGCAAAATTAACATTAAGCATGATTTTTGGATTATTGCCTCATGAAGTAAAAAAATTTGAAATTTCCCAAAATGCATTTTCTAAGTGGCGCGAGTTTATATTGAAAAAGAAAAATAAATCTTCTGAACCTTTAAATTTAGAACCTTCTCTTTTAAGGATTTAACTAGACAAATCGCCGCTGTCACAGATAACGAGAAACATTATCGTGTAAACTCTAACAACAATCCAAACATCATCACAATTAACACGATAGATGCTAAAGATATTAATGTACCATTATAAAACACACTCACAAGCACACTACCCAGAGAAGCATATGCCATAAACAAGCTCGAAAAGACTGCCATACGCGCACCCATCGGTTCATTAGAAGATTCCACTGCCATACGATTCAATGGCGCAAATTCTAAAGCTGAACCAATCGCAAAAATAACATAACCAATCACCATACCTTCTAAAAATTCTGGCAACAACCATGCAAATACAAAGATAATTACGCTACCGATAAAAGCAATAACAATTCCAGTGCGAATAACTTTATGAACACCCAGACGATCAATCAGATATTTCACACTATTATTAACAACGATATAAAAAGTAAAAATAATTGCTTGGTACACGCCAAACATATACGGTTGATAATGAAATCTTTCAATGACTAAAAATGGCCCAGCGACAATCCAAGTAATAAATCCACAAAAAATAAATCCTAACAATATTGAATAATTTAAAAAGCGTTTATTTGTAAAAATCGACCAATAACGTTTTAAAGTTAAATTCATTTCTAATTTATGACGCTCTGAAACAGGTAATGTTTCAGGCATTAAATAATATAAAGCCACCATACTGATTAATGTCAGAAGCACAAGACAAACAAAAATCCAACGCCAATTTAATACCAGTAAAACAATACTTCCAAACAAAGGACCAAATGCAGGAGCAATCAAAGTAATACTACCCATGATGGCAAATACTTTAATTGCTTGTATTTGATCGAAGGATTCGTGAATACTTGCATAACCCACAACGGTGACAAAACAAACACTGGTTCCCTCTAAAAAACGCGCAATCACAAATAAATCATAATTAGAAGTCAGCGCACAAATAATAGAAGTAATAATAAATAAAATACCACCAGCAAAAATGATTGGCCTTCTACCAAAACGATCGGAGATAGGCCCTAAAAACAATTGCAGTGATACTGCACCGATAAACCACCAGGTTATTGTATTTTGAGCTTGGGCATTTGACACTGCCAATTCTTTTGCGATCGTGGGCAATGCAGGTAAATACATATCATTTGAAAGATAAGAAGCAACTTCAAATAAAACTAAGGCAAATGGGAATAGAATAAGTTTTTTATTTTGCATAAATTAATTTTTACCTTTTTTATAAAAAAAAACAATGCGTAATTTTTTTAATCTGCTATATTGTTGATTCCATTAAATTTTAGTTTTGATGATATGGACGTCATTGTTGAATTTATTTAAAGGGAATTATTGCTATGTTCAAAAAAAGATCCGTTCGTTTTGTTTTTTCAACCCTTAGTTTAGCTCTTTGTACCATCAGCGCACATGCCACTTATAAAAACATGCCCAGTAATTTGAGTGTTACCGTTCCTGATTTAAGACCAGGATTTACTTTTAATATTGGCGCAACCTTTTTAAAACCTGGCGCTAGCAATTTAAATTACGTTATCTATAACCTTGCTTCAGCACCCGTACAATCTCCAACCTGGAAGGAAAGAGAATTACAACCTTCATTCACACCAGGTTTTCAATTAGGTGGCGATTATATTTTTGCAAATAGAGGGCAAGATATTAGTTTAGACTGGACGCATTTAAATACCAGCACTGTCGGTTCTACAGTCGCTCCATCTGCAGCTTATTTTCTTGGCCCAGATTACGATATCGGCCCGCCAGCGCTTCCTATTACTAATGCAACAGGTCAAGCCATATTTAGATATGACGTAGTCAATCTGGATGCCGGTCAATATATTCAATTCGGTAATAACATGCGTTTTAGGATTTTTGGAGGCTTAAGTACCGGTTTCTTACGCGAAGAAGTTACTGCGATTTTTTCTGGCTTGACTCCTTTACCTTTTGCAGGACCTTTTACTGTCAAACAAGATGTTGTTTCTAATTTTAGTGGTATTGGACCTCAATTTGGTATGCAGGCAGATTATGCGATTAATGATGAATTTGGTATCTTAGGAGAAGCAGATGCGGCTGCTTTAGTAGGTGTTTCTTATGCTAAAACAAGCTTCACATCATCAGCAAAAGAATTGTTAACGGTGTTTGGACAAGCTGTCAATAACCAAGTTATTCAAGATCAAGCTGTTTATCAAGTCATTCCTGGTTTCAATACTAAACTTGGAATTACGTATAAACATTCATTTTACAAGCAAGCTTTGGCAACGATATCTCTTGGCTATCAAGCAGCTGTTTATGTCAATGCAATCAGTCAATATCTTCCAGGAGCCTTAGTCACCGGCGGAATACCGATGACAACTTCATTAACATCGGGCGGAATTTTTGTCCAAACCATGAGTCACACCTTAAGTAACTATAGCGTACAAGGACCCTTCTTAAACCTTGCTATAAGTTGTTAAACACCCTACCTTATGAGGGTTTTAATGATTATCAACACCCTCACCCCTACCCCTCTCCCACAGAAAAGCACTGTGGGAGAGGGGAAGTGACCTTATACTTTCGCAGGCATGATTTTCACTAGCCACCCACTCTCCAAGCAGGTAAAATACAAAAAAAAGCTCATTTAGGACGAGATAATGCAAGAAGTAGAAAAGATATGTAACCTGGGTCGCGCCGTCATTGAAGCCGAAGCGCAATCTATTCACGCTTTAATTCAACGAATTGACGATAAGTTTGTTAAAGCTTGTCAAATATTATTGGAATGCAAAGGCCGCATTATTGTTATGGGCATGGGAAAGTCTGGCCACATTGGCCGCAAAATTGCAGCTACCTTTGCCAGCACTGGCAGTCCCTCTTTCTTTATACATCCTGGCGAAGCCAAACATGGCGACTTTGGGATGATTACAGTGAATGATGTTTTACTGGTCATTTCAAATTCTGGAGAAACCGAAGAGATTTTATCAATTCTTCCATTCATCAAACGTTTAGCTTTGCCGTTGATTACCTTAACAGGTAAACCACGTTCTACACTTGCCAATAATGCGACTGTTAATTTAGATGTAAGCGTGGAAAAAGAAGCATGTCCTCTAGGACTTGCTCCTACTTCAAGCACTACTGCCGCCTTGGTTATGGGTGACGCTTTAGCGATTTCTTTATTAGAAAAAAGAGGATTTACTGCCGAAGATTTTGCTTTATCACATCCAGGCGGGACGCTAGGACGTCGTTTATTGCTAAGAGTCGATGAAGTAATGCATAAAGGTAATGCTATTCCCTCCGTTGATTTTGATGCAAATCTTAAAACTGCATTAATGGAAATGACCCAAAAAAAATTAGGTATGACAACCATACTGCATGATAACAAGCAATTAGCAGGCATTTTCACCGATGGCGATATACGTCGTGCATTTGATAATAATGTCGATATTCATCAAACCAGCATTAAAGAAGTGATGACAAAAGACCCCAAAGTCATTAGCCCAGAAATGCTTGCAGCAGAAGCATTACATATTATGGAAACTCATAAAATTACATCACTCATTGTGGTAGATGAAAATAAAATTCCACTAGGTGTTATTCACATGCATGATATTTTACGTGCCGGGGTCATGTAATGTCTGATTTTATTGAGAGAGCCAAAAAAATTCGATTAGTCATTTTTGATGTCGATGGCGTATTAACGAATGGCACTCTAGGTTATGGCAGTAATGATTTTGAATATCGAGAATTTAACGTACATGATGGTCTTGGTATGAATTTACTCCGCACAACGGGTATTGAGATTGCTGTCATTACTGCAAAAAAATCTGAAATTGTCGCAAGACGCATGCACTATTTACAAGTTACTCATTTCCATCAAGGTAATATTGATAAACTACCAGCCTATGAAGAATTAAAAAATAAACTTCACTTAACAGACGAACAAATAGCGTATGTCGGTGATGATTTACCTGATGTACCTGTTCTACGTCGCGTAGGCTTAGCTATCACTGTTGCAGATGCACCAAGCAGCATTAAACAATTCTGCAGTATGGTCACAAAAGCAAAAGGTGGCAGAGGTGCTGCACGTGAAGTATGTGATTTAATAATGGAAGCACAAGGAACATATCAAGGAGCGATCAACAAGTATTTAGAGCAATAACAGGATTTCAGCTATGGTGATAACATTTAGAAATTCAATGATTAGTCTACTCACACTAGCTGCTGGTTGTTTAACAGTTTGGTCTTTGTTACTTTCAAAAAATGGCGAACAAATTAATATAAAAGAAAATCCTGATTTACCTGATGCTTATATGGAAAATGTGATTGCTACCTTTATGAATAAAGATGGCGCACCTTGCCTGAAAATTACAACCCCTAAAATGATACATTATACCCTTAATGATGTAACAACTATTGATAAACCTAATATTGATATCTACCGACAAACACCTAATCCATGGAATGTAAGTTCCGATTTTGCTAAAACATTTGGCGGAACAGAACAAATCCTTTTTTGGAGTAATGTCGTCATTAAACACGAGTTAGATAAAAACAATCCGACGACAACCATGAAAACATCTGCACTCATGGTTTACCCAGATAAACGTACAGCCCATACTGATCAACCGGTTACGATTATTCAACCGGATATCACAGTTCATGCTGTTGGAATGCAAGCTGATATGAATGACGGTACCATTAAATTACTTTCACAAACACAAGGTGAATATGTCCCACCAACAACATAAACCATTTTTTACAATAATAGTGGCATTAATGATTGCATTTTCTGTCAATCATCTTTTTGCATTACCCGATGATAATGAACAAAGCTTACAAATTCGTGCTAATTCTACTGTATTTGATTATAAATCAGGTGTAGACACCTACGAAGGTAATGTCATTATGAATCAAGGAAGTACTCGCTTCACAGCTGACCGCTTGATTACTAAAAAAAATGCAAAGCATAAAATTGAAGAAGCCACAGCTTATGGAATAAATAATTT
>Ga0207039_1224_pt1 | contig 10411 bp, 11 predicted proteins | sample Alteio_BWMinCont_74_FD_153264 | JGI IMG/M metagenome (GOLD analysis project Ga0207039, IMG submission 153264) | Enriched cells from forest soil in Barre Woods Harvard Forest LTER site, Petersham, Massachusetts, United States -... | ecosystem: Environmental > Terrestrial > Soil > Temperate forest >... | reverse complement strand
CGTGCCGGCCGAATTGGCCTGTCCGGTGTCCTGGTTCCGCCGGAAGACCTCGGTCAGGATGGCGATATTCGGGCCAAACGCGTCGCCGAAGCGGAGATCACGGAGGACCGCCTTGGCGACAAGGACAGCATCGACACCGTTCAGGTCATTGATAGCATCGCCAATCGCGTCGCGTGCCCGACCGTTGAAGAGCACATCGTTGATGACGATGTTCATCATCTGACCAAAAGCATTATCTATTGCCACCTGCCGGCCTTCAGGACTATGGCGGGAGACGGCCAGCACCCGTCCCGTCCTGAAGGTGAGACTGTCGGGGCTCACCAGCTCGGTACGGAACTCCGCCCGCACCAGTCGCTCGTAGCCGTTTTGTGGGTCGACCTCGAACAGATCCCGACCCGTGTTGGAATCGGTGCCGACGACAAGAACCCGGCCGGTTTTCGGATCCTTGCGGAAATTTTCGCGCAGGAGGTCGATGTCCTCCCTGACAGCGCCGCCCTCACCGATATCACCCAAGAAGTTTTGGGGGATGATGATGGCGACAACGACCGTGCCCTCGGCCAACCCACTGGCATCGACATCGCAGTCGGCGGCCTCGACCTCCGCAACCGTGGCCTTAAGGTTGCCTACTGGGTCGCCTCGCAAAGCGATGTCACGCTTATCGAGTACCTTGACGTCGGTCCCGTACAAGCTCTTCAGGACCGCCTTGCGGCCAACTGGGTTGCCGCCGGTCAAATTCAAAACTACGCGTGCCATGATTATTCTCCTTTCGTTTTTTTAGGAGGATTGAATTGCGCACAACCCATGGCTCAAGCTGCGCGCAGGGATGCAGACATTTGATTTTACATTCCCCAGCCGGACCCCATACCTGGTCCGACCAGCACCGGACCGCACCATATGCAATGGCACGACCCGGTCCCACCGCAGGATGGTGCGGATAGGGGATTCGAGGGTAACACCGGCATGGTCTTTGCCGTAAAAGGACCAAGCAGAGTGCCCTCGTTCAAAAATTTTCTAGTTTGCCAGCGCCAACTGCGCCAGGCGCAAAGCGCCTTCCTTCGAATTGGCACCGCATATAAACAACCCGGCATGACAGAAGAGCGCATCCTGCACTCCTGTCACCGCCTGGAGCGCCTCGTTCTCGAGGCCACTCCAGGCAGCGGGCAGGTACTTTTTGCTTCTTATGGCCGAGCCTGGCGGGCCAGGTACGTCGCGCACCAGCCACTTCCTCCCGCCCGTCTCGGGAAAGACAACAAAGATCACCTCTTGCCCTCCGGGCAGCTCGCTCAAGCTGTCCCAAGGGCAGAACTGCTCCAGGACGAGCAGGCGTCTGTCTGCCCGGGACTTTAAAGCCGCTTCAATGCGGCTCACGGCGAGGAGCGAACCATAGCTGCGTTTGATGGCATTTTCAAGCGCCACCAAAGCGTAATCCACGGCGGTGTGGAACACTTCGTCGGAGGTGATCGACGATTCGTACCACTGGGAGTTCATGGACGCTATGACCGTGGAGAAGGTGAGCGTCCGCACCTCACTCACCCAGCCATGCGACAAGTCAAAGCCGTTGTCCACGGCGTCGATCGGAGCTATGAAGAACCGATCGACCTGACCCCAAATTCGTTCACGACTGACGAATCGGAGTGCGGGATAGCTGCGCTTCAGCAGCTCCGGCCCGACCGTCTTCCATACGAGGCCGGCGGCGGCATAGGTTAAGCCGTTGTCCCGAACCCCGGCACCTCCGCGCTGGTGATGGTCTAGGAAGTGAACACGTCCGCCGCCTTCGAGTTCGCAGACGCCGAGGCGGCCACCGACGTCCACGACCAGGTCGCCGTCCATGAGCCTTTTCATATCTCGGGTGCGGACGATCTCCTCGACGATCGGCGGTTCGCCGCAGAGCCGTCGAAGCTTATTTAGCTCCAACAGAATTGCCACGGCCACCACCTCATCCGCATGAAATGCTCCATCATGGGTGACAACGCGTGCCATGATTTTTTCTCCTTTCATTTTTTTGAGCGAGTTGATGGCGCACAGCCCATGGCGTAAGCTGCGCGCGGGAGTGTTTTTTATTCCCCAGCCAAGCGCGATCCTCGCTTGGCCAGCACTGGATCGGCACCATATACAATGGCACGACCCAGCCCCACCGCAAGCGTGCGGATAGGGGATTTACTGAATCGGCTCCTGGTAAGACACCAGAGCGCCGTCGTCATCGTACTCAGTCACCCATCTGAGGGTAGACGGGACCGGGTATTTTACCCAGTCCTTTCCGTCAAATTCCACAAAAGTGCCACCGGAAGTGGGGCTGGATCCCCAATTCCCGGTTGTTGAGGTGATCGTCCGCATTTGGGGAGCCTCTTTCTTCTTGAAGCACCCCAAGCAAACGGCCAAACCGAATAGTGAATTCACCAACAGAATTAAGCTCGCCATGATTTTGCTCCTTTCATTTTTTGAGCGAGTTGATGGCACGCAGCCCATGGCATAAGCTGCGCGCAGGAAATTGTTTTTTATTCCCCAGCCAAGCGCGATCCTCGCTTGGCCAGCACTGGACCGGCACCATATATAATGGCACGACCCGGCCCCACCGCAGGCGTGCGGATGGGGGATTTTTACTGAATTGGTTCCTGGTAAGACACCAGGTTACCTTCGTCATCATACTCGGTCACCCATCTGAGTGCAGGTGAGGCCGGATATTTTACCCAATCGTTTCCGTCAAATTCCAAAAAAGTGCCACCGAGAGTGGGGCTGGATCCCCACCTTCCGGTTTTCGAGGCGGTGATTGTCCGCATTTGGGGAGCCTCTTTCTTCTTGAAGCACCCCAAGCAAACGGCCAACCCGAATAGTGAATTCACCAACAGAATGAAGCTCGCCATGATTTTGCTCCTTTCATTTTTTGGAGTAATTGAATTGCGCGCAGCCCATGGCATAAGCTGTACGCAGGAATACGAACAGTTTGATTTTTATATTCCCCAGCCAAGCGCGATCCTCGCTTGGCCAGCACTGGACCGGCACCATATATAATGGCACGACCCAGCCCCACCGCAGGCGTGCGGATGGGGGATTTTATTGCGCAACCGCGAGAGCCCGGATTTCGTCATCCGGGATCATCTCGCCGACCTGGCGGTGGGGATAACCCTCTGCGGTCCAGGCGATGGTGGCGCCGGTGCCTGGCTGCCAGCAGGCGATCCACGGTGCCAGTTTCCACCGATAGGCCAGCGCGATGGTGGCTGTCAGCCAGTGGGGCCCGCGGCCGCTGATAACGACGCCCTTACCCCAGGTCACGACCGGGGCGCGGACGCCATGAAGGTCATTTACGTCGAACGTCCCTCCTTGGATCTTGCATTCGACATAGATATATCCTTCGGTCTCCCTGACCTCGAAGGATAATCCCCTTCCGGCGCCGCTATTTTCCGGGGTGTGCCATTCGATCGGCACAACCCCGATGCGCGGGTCGTTCAGGGCAGCATGCGACCCGGTGCCGCAGACGAAGCCCACCGACAGGAAGGCGGGGCAGGCTCCGTCAAGGGTGTGGTAAAGTCCCGCCGGCTCCCGCAGGGAAAGCGGAGTGAACACCTCCGGCTGCAGTCGCCGGATGTCCTCGCCGATGAAAATCAACCGTTTCCCAGGCTCCACAACCTTGCCCAAGCGCTCGGCAAGCTGGGCGGTGTGGAGGATATCCGGGCTAGACGCTGGGAGTTCGACGGATTCGATCAATCGTCGTAACTCTGCCGAGAGCGCCTCAAGCGCAGGCGCGGTGCGGACGCTATCCGAGACCTTGTGGTCCAGCGTCCACCGATCGAGGTTGGCGATGGTGCCCTCGATGGGCAGGGCATCGGCGAATGTTTTCAGGGCATGCTGCCCGTGGAGATCGGACTTGAGCAGTGCCAAGCACTCCAGCCCGAAGCTCTCGCCGAATTTTTTCCAAGCCGCCATTTCGTTGTCCTTCGCGGAGAGGACAACGAAGTAGTCGCACCGCCGGAAGAAGCGGCGATTTTGCCAGGACCGGAAGCCGCCCACGTCCACTAATGTCAGCTTGACGTACTGAGAGACCCGTCTCAGTCCCTCAAGAACGTACTTAACGAACGCCCGGTCAAACTTACCCTTGCGACGTAGGGTAGAATTCGACTCAGTTTGGTACGTCCATGTACCTTCCCCATCCGGTGCCGCCCGAAAGAGGAAGTATTCCGTCCTTGGTAGCTGGGTGACAAGCCAGCTCAGGAACACTGATTTTCCCGAGTGCGGCGGTCCGCAGACCACCACGCGCACGCCGCGCTTTTGTTCCCGGGCTTTTTCGTAAAGGCGAACGCCGAACACCCAAACGGCGTCCACCTTGTCCAGCAGCCAGTAGAGGCAGAAACTCAAGGTCGTCGCCATGGGAACCTCCTGTTATTTCTGGAGGTGAATATGCGCAGTCCTAGCGACAGGAACTGCGCACGATGAATCCCGGACTTGCCGCCAACATAGGCAGCGCCGCGTAATCCCTTTTTGACGGATATTGCGGACCGGTTTTTGTTTCCTCAGTTATTTCTAACCCGAAATAACCAGCACTAGACTGCACCATATGCAATGGCACGACCTGCCCCACCGCTGGGTGGTCGAGCGGGCGGCAAACGGAAGTTCCGTTGCTCACCTGCCCGACCAAAGCGGATCGAGGATTTTATTGATGATATGGAAGCCGCCGCAGGCATGTTGCATACGACGGCTCAGGTCGTTGCTTGCCCGGAAGAACACCCGCTTTGCTCTTTTGCTGACCCGATTACGCTGGGCACTTTGAGACTAGCGGGTGTCTTCCGGATTTTGTCATTACGAAGTCGCCGCGGCGAGGTCGGCCTGGACATCCGTGTCCAGAATCGTCGTGCCGAGCTTGACATTCGCCACGTGCGTCATGCACGTAATGTACTGCGCCGGTGCCGGCGGTTGCACCTGCGGCGGGGTGGCTGGTTGGAAGGTCGCCACCCAGCGGGTGACGTGGTAACCCATTGCCAACGCGGCCAACAGCCAGTTGGGGCCACGCCCGTTGAGCAGGACGCCCTTGTCGCCGCGGACGAGAGGCGGGACGATGTCGGGCAGCACTGACACGTCGAGCGTGCCGCCGGGGATCTCGAACTGGACGAGATTGAAGTCCCGGGTCTCCGTCACCTTCCAGGTTAGGTGATCCGAGCCCTGCCCGAAGGGGCTCAGCTTCGGGATCTCTACCGCCCCGAGCCGCGGGTCGTTGAGGCAGACGGCCTGCGGGTGCAGCCCGTGAACCACCGCCACCCCCAGCCATCCCGGAGCGACTCCGTCCAGGATGTACTTCCCGTCGTCGTCGCCCGGTCGCTGTGCCGAAAGTGTGTGACAAATCAAATCCACTGCGTCCAAATCGCCCGGACTCCAAGTGGCGGGCTTGCCCGCAACGACGTTGATCCCAACCTGTGCCGCCAGCTCATTAACCATGATGCGTGCCATGGTGGCACCTTTCTCCGGGCATTGCCCGGCAATCAGGGTGACTACTTGTTTTGCCCACTTCGACCGGAACCATCCGCTCGAATTTTATGGGCTTCATTGAACAAGCAGTTGCCAGTAGAATCGCGTAAGTAAAGATCTACGCCCGAACTTCACCGTAGTCCGGACGTTTTTTGAGATGGCAAGGCGCTATGCGCCAGTGTCCGCTCGCCAGGCGCCCCGGGGTTTCACCGGAGTTCACATCAAGGAGTCTGCCAACACATAGCAGTTTTCCGGGATCACTTCCCGTTTACCCTTGGAAGGCGACAAGCCGTCTCAATCTAGCTTGCCACAGAATTGTTGCCCGATCTAACGCGCGGGTTCACGTTACGGCTTTGCGACTGTCTAGGCTGGCAAGACTGCGATTACGGCAACTTATGTTGCCCGTAACCGCAGTCCCCACAGTTTCCACACCATCCACACTCGGGCGGGGGCGTCGAATCGTATGCCCCACAGAGGGGGCAGTGCGATTCTCCCCACCCGAATGGGGCCGGGGGGTTACAATTGCACAAGCCCTGCTGCACGCGACCGGGTTCGCCGGTGTCCCCCTGCAAAAACAGGGCGGTCAGGGCCCCGGCAACGCCAGCGCCGGCATTGATCGCGACCATCGCGGGAGAAATCGCGGACTTGGTTGGGGTCGGATCAGCTTCAGTCGCCATTGGGAACCTCCTCATAATGGAGGGGTGAATGTGCGCAGCCCTAGCGACAGGAACTGCGCACACGAATTATCTTAACCCAAACACTGCCATTTTATTTACGACTTAGGCTTGTCGTACCCAGCTATCGACCTGGGCTGTCGTCGTTCCCGTCCTCCGATGCCGTCAATCCCCTTTCCTCTCCTTGATCCAGTCCTCGTCATGGACGAGAGGGTACGACAAGCGCGGCCGGCTCCGGATGGCGAGCCGTCCACGGTGAAGCGGTTTTGCAGGAGGGGGTTCGACGGACCCCTGATCCTTCTCGGGGCGGCTTTTCCCATTGCTTTGGGAACCCCCGGAGGCAGCCGCAGACGTCGCGATAAAATTCTTCGGCATCTTTTTCTCCTCTCGAAGAATCGGCCAGATGCACGGCCGGCCCGTAGGACCTTTCTGGGAGTCTGATCTTGCCGACTGTTTGATTCCCAACAAGGAAACCCAGCGGCTTACTCCCGACGATATGCACCTACGCTGGTGCAATGGCTCCCGGGTGGACTTGCACCACCAACCTCCGCAATTATTGCCGGGCAATCAACGATACCTAACCTAGGTTGGATGTGTCGAGTTAGATTTATCGTTGGCTTTGCCCTTGAACAATCGCGTTGTTCTACTTGAACTACGGGAGCAGCGGCTCAACTCGGCGGCTGATTTTTGCGCCGCTTTTCTCTCCTCCTTTCTTTTGACCGCGGAACGAGGTTAGACAGGCAGTCGCCGGGGTTAACGGTGATATTGCCACCGTGAGCCAGAATTCTGGCTCCTTTACCTGCCCGTGGTAACCCGGCCCAGCCATCGGGCATTTTGTCTCCACAGAACTCCAGCAGCCACGCCGGAGTTAACTGTGCTAAATTCAGCTCTTTTCCCGGGCGGGCTGGATCCTCGGTTTTCCGAATTACCGCGGCACCCTCCCGGAAGAAGACTACTCGGTGTACTTTTTTGCCGCCTTCTTTCTTTACTCTTTCGATTAGCTGCGCATAGGCACTAACATCCTTGTGCTGCTCGCGCGTCTTAGACCCCGGCGATATTTCAGCCGGATTTTTGCTTGGAGACACATCCTGCTGTCCCCTGTCTTTTTTCACTTTATTGACCTCCTTGCTGGCTGAGCCAGCTTTAGAGATGGCATCGTGCCTCGCAGTACAAGGCACCGTCTGTGGTGCCTCAACAACACCGCTAGGGTTGTTTCAGTTTAGATCGCGCGAGCCATCGATCCCGGTCACGCGCACCTTGACGCGCCCGGCGCGTCCTACCGCCACTGGCGAGGCACCCGCCAGTTTGTCGATCGGCAGGAAGCAGGTCAACTCCAGGCGCTGTCCGAGGTTGACCAGGAAGCCGGAGCCGTCCGCCAGAGCTTCGCGGACAGTTCCGGTCTGGACCGCTGCCGATGACAGGAGTGCCTTGATCGCGTCCGACAACGGACGCGGGCGCGCCTGTGGCGCGACGCTGCGGCGTTGAACAGCCGCCGGGCGCGCCGCTTCGCGGTCGATGCGGTTGATGAGTCCATTGATGCGGGCTTCCGTGCCCGCTATGTACATTCTCGGCATCGTTTTCTCCTCTCGAAGAATCGGCCAGATGCGGGCCGCCCCGAAGGGAACCGGGGGTCGAAGTGAAGTCACCCGTTGTGACTGATATGCCAAGGTACTTCGACCCAAGATTGATCCGCGCCGATACTGAGCGCTCAGGTTATATACCTGTTGGTTAGCGCTTAGCTAAAGGCACGAATTGAGCGCTGTTTCGTCTTGCCGGCGCCCTATGCAGCCGGAAGACTCATCAGGTCGGCTTTGCCGACTACAGCACATAGTCAGCCCTTCAGAAATTGGTCGGTCCGTCGGGAACGTTCAGCATGCGGTGTTACCGTAACGGCATTGCTGGCCCCGACGGACTGACCGAGAGATTTACCACAGATGTTGGACGCTCACGTCCGCGCGTCCAACATCTCCCCAATCACTGACTGAGCTGGGTCTTGATGAAGGACAGCAGCTCGTCGTGCTTGGGGTAGCCACCACCCCAAAACGCGTTGCTGCCAGCCTTGCCGAGACCAGCTCCGCCGCACCACCCCTCGAACCTCGTCTTGAGTTCGGCGCACAGAGCACCGTCTCCATAAAAGTTCGCCTCCCCGTCGCCGGAGAGGATTAGGAGCTGATCATGCTGACCGAAAAGTCGATCCGCCACCGTGGCGGTTTTGGAGTGGTCCATGCGGACGATGGTCAATCGTCCGTCAATCTCCTTGGCGCCGATAGCACGCTCCGCCTCCGCTTCGTGAGCGGTGGTAATGCCTTGAGCCTGGCGGTCAAGGCGTCGGATCCGATCGATCTCGTCAGGCGTGGCGCCAAACGCCTGCAGCGCCGGGATATACCCCTGGTCGTTAGCAGCGATCAGCTCTGTCCACCGCTGCAGGGACGGAGACATCCACCCCCAGCAGTTTTGGAACGCCCATATTAGCTGGAGAATGGATGATTGCTCTCCCGACCGGTCTCCGTGATGGTCGATCACGGTCATCTCCCCCGTCTCGCACCAGCCGTCGCCCGGCCGGCACTCGACAAAGATAACGTGTTCGACACCCTCAGGACTCTGCTGAGGCCTGGTTTTCCCTTCCGGGGTGGGTTTCGGGGTCATCCCACTAATTTCCTTCATCTTCAACCCGACCTGCTCCGGGTTGTAGATGTGGTCTCCCCAGCCCTTGTTGGGCTGAACCCAGCGGATGCCGAAGTGACTCAGCAAAGTACGGATTGTTGTCATCTCCGCATCGTCGCCGCCGAGAACCACCAGAGTATCTTTCAAGTTCACCGACATTTTTCATCTCTCATAGCCGCTGTGCACTAGATTCAGGGCTAAAGTTGCTCCGGCAAACCGAGGATTACACCTTAGGGTTTGCCCCACAGCATGATTTATCTGTTTCAGATTTATCTTGCTGGTAGTAGGATTTTCCAGTCCTCCTGAAGTCAACTTCCTGTTCTAGAAATGCGACTATCCCTGCTGCGATGCGGCGTCATTTAAAGTTTGATCAATCCGCGCACACCGCAGAGGCCAATACGGTAGTCACCTGCTCAATTATAAGGCAGGTGGCTTGGATGTAATCAAAGTGGTGTCCAACGTCTTTCCCCAAGACGCATTTTAAGGACTTTCCCAATTTGAACTTCACACCCAAGCTAAAACTACCGTTCGCTATGAGAGTTAACTTTCTTCAACTGTTTTTCCAAATTCTCAACAATTCCCGGATCGATGAGTCGATCCGGTAGCCATACTTGCGGTTGAAGCGGATGAACCGCGAGTATGACCGTTGCGGATCCTGCGTTCGCAAGAACCGCATTGTTTTGTTTTTAGTCGCCTCTAGAAATCCGGCGCAATACATGAACTGCCCGCCGCAATAAACCCCTGAGGCGATATCGAAGTCGGCATGGTCCACGCAGGCTTGCGCGCTAGAGTGGCCGACTTCGAAAACTAGTTCGATTGACACTTCGCGCCCGGGTACAGTGTGAACATGCCCCTCCGTCCCGGGAACTTCTTGGGCACCCAGCATTTGGACAAGATGCCGGTAGTTCTCTTGGCAGAACACGAAAACATCTACGTCCTTCAACTGGGTGCCATCAAATTGTGACCGCACCGCACCACCCACGACGGCGGCGCGACCTTCCTCCACCTCCCGGATGAGGGCTTCCGGGAGGTAGGAGAGATACTTGAACATCGATACCTCCTCACGAGCGCGGATTGCGCGGTTCGATTTGTAAGGACGGAGCGCTTGCGGAGTCTCCGCGCTCGTTGGAGGACGAGGAGCCTTAGGCAATGGCCGCTAGCTCCTCGTTAGTGAACTGGGCCAGGCAACTCGGGCGGGCCGAGTCAATGCCCCATTGAACCTTCGGCGGCCCCAGTTCGCCGGTAGGGAGGTATTCGTCTACCAGCCCCCTTTGCCCGTAGTGGCCAATGACGCCGTCCACCCGGCGGCCGGTGGGCTTTTTCTTAACTTCGTACTCTATCATGAGTACAAAGTATCGGCCGTCCGTCCATCGGACGACGCGTCTTTCTTCTCTCTTCCATCCGTCTTTGAAGGTCTGGAGTACAATCTCGCCCTGGTGGGCGAGCGTGTCCAGCTCCCTTTCGCGAAGTTCGCTCCCTAGTTGGGAAAGGAAGGTGTGCGTCGCCTTCCATTCCTCGTGGTTAGCTTCCTTACGCAAACCCTCCGCGGGCTTTTCAAAGGCTTCCCGCGCCTCGCGGGCGTTCAATTCCCGCTGGGCCGGAGAACCTGCCCGTTCCCG
>Ga0207039_1223_pt1 | contig 10483 bp, 8 predicted proteins | sample Alteio_BWMinCont_74_FD_153264 | JGI IMG/M metagenome (GOLD analysis project Ga0207039, IMG submission 153264) | Enriched cells from forest soil in Barre Woods Harvard Forest LTER site, Petersham, Massachusetts, United States -... | ecosystem: Environmental > Terrestrial > Soil > Temperate forest >... | reverse complement strand
GTCGCCGTGCAAAAGTGCAACGACGTCAAAGTCATTGTGCATGGCGTAATGAAAACCAATTTTCTGATTTCCGCCATAACCCTGGTTGACTGGATTGTATAAAACCGTCAGCGGAAAGGGCGTCTGGCCAGTCTTTCCAAAATCCTGCGCAAGTTGAAACGTGCCATCCCCCGAAGAGTCATCGATCATCAGGATTTCGACGTCGTAATCTGTGAGAGATGCAGGAATCCTACCAATGACCTGTTGGATCGTGCGCTCGGCGTTATAGGCGACGATAAAAATCAGAATGCGCTTCTTTGGACCTCTCCGTTGCATCACGTTCTTCGAGCGAGCTCAATCGGGACTGAATTCTCGGCAGGAGAAACCGGCATTATATGAGAGCGGTAATCGATGAGAAGTTCGTGTAGAGGAACATCCAAAGATACATGGAAAGCAGACGGAACTAAGCGGCCCTCCAACAGCATCTTAACCGACGCGAAAACTTCGTCCACAGTTATGAGCTTCATGCAGACATTATTTCCATTGCAGGGAGCTTTCTTCTGATTTTGAACGTTCAGGCATGGGCTGCAATAGATCCCTTTGTAGAACACCAGGTGGTTATTGCCAGCGGGCCCATAGAGCAAGGGCGTCTCAGGACCAAAGAAAGACACGGTCCTTGTTCGCAGCGCCTCTGCTAAGTGTAGCGGACCACTGTCATTCGTGATGAGAAGGTCGGATAAATTGAATAAGCCACATAGCTCAAGGAGGTCGAATCTACCGGCAACATTTATCACTCGCGCCTGCTCTTCGCTATCGAAGAAACCATGTAAGTCAGTGACCACCGGGGCATCGGCGCGAGCGCCGATCAACACCACAGTAACATCAGGAAACTCCCAAAGAATCTGTTTTATCAATTTCACGAAGTTTTCTTCAGCCCAACGGCGTTCGGGAGAGAGGGGACCCGTATTCACGTTCACACACACCAGGCGTTGCTCCGGCAGAACCCCCATCTCTCTTAGCTTGGTGCTCACGTCTCCCAGCACGAGATCGGGAATGTCCAGATGTTCGACCGCATAATCTTCGGCATCGACTCCTAAGCTTTTGGCTAACGCCATGAAGGCCACAGTAGCGTGGCGGTAATAGTTGAAATGCACGGGGTGTGTAAGGAAATTGCCTCACCAGATCTCCGGAAGGTAAAAACCAACTGAGTACCGAGCTCGGCTGAAATAGGAGACTAGAGTCGACAGTCGAGAAAAAAACTCCGCATCAATTACAATATCGTACCTTTCGCGTTGTATCTGCCGAAGGGCTTTTGCCATAGTCATGATTACTGAAGTTAAGCCGCGCGTATTAACGGTATGGACGTTGTCAAAGACAGGCAAAATTTGTGTGAGAATGCGATTCTCTTCTATCGTCAACAGGTCAATGCGCACATCCGGATAGTGGCGCCTCAAAGCCCGCACCATTGGAGTGGCAAGTATCAGGCTGCCCATTCCAAAGTACTTCGTGATCAGAATCTTTCGCACCCGAAGAGGCTTTCCTGTCTTGCGTTTTCGCCGACCTTCCAGCCCTCTAAGCACACTGAAAACGCTACAGAGCAAACCACCGCCGTAGCGGTCAACCAGGCGCATTTTTGTAAAACTGAGCATTAAAAACTTTCCGGTATCGGTCCTCGCCCCTAGTCAGGCGTTCTTTGGGCCTCTACCATCGTCTTGCTGTGGCGGGCCACAGCACCAGAGCGCGGCTTATAGACAAACTCGAAGACGCGTCCGCTTGAACGCCGGTTGTAGGGAATGCCCAAGATATAGCTCACGTTCGCGTTGATATCCATTATCGATATTTTTCCAGGGATACGGCTGCCGGGAATAATCTCAGTGCCGAAAAATATAAGTGGCGTATAGATCTCCTGCGCTGAAAGCAGATAGGAATGGTCGGTGATGAACATGCCATGATCGGAAGAGACGATGAAGGTGAAGTCGTCATAAAGGCCTTCGTCTTTGAGCCAGCGACAGAAGCTCTCGATCAGTTGATCGGCTTTATTGCCGGCGTTCAAATACTGCTTTGAATAAGTTCCGTAGGAATGACCGATAAAGTCCGTTTCACTCACATCGACGACAAATAAACGAGTTTCAGGTTCGTTCCGGACGTCCTCTTTCAATGTAGAGAAGACCACCTCTTCGGTGCGTTCTGCACCCAAATCCACAAGGGAGAACCAGCGGACCTTCCAATCCGGTTTGGAGAAATGTTTGATGTGAATGCTGCCGTAAAGCCGGGCATTCACGATATCGGGCAGTCCATCCACACGGATAGACTGCCCAAAGTTATTATTTGTGACGCCGTGAACTTGAGGCGGGGCGCCAGTGATAATACTTGCAAATGCTGGATTGGTCAGTGCTCGATACACGGTCATAGCGCCCTCAGGAGCTACCGCACATTCAGCGGCCATCTTTTTCAAAAATGGCATGCGAGCGCGCTCAAAAGCGTGAAGGCTGAAGCCATCCAGATTGAAAATGATCACCCTCTGGCTGATGGGATTCTCAGGCTTGGGTTGATACTTCAATGGAACGAAGGTCTTTGGGCGTAGCCGACGCACGCATATCGCCGTACCCAAGATAGAGACGTAATAACCTAGGCCAGAGGGCCACTGCCAGATGACCGGGTGATAATAAGCGGTGGCTGACAGAAGGAGTGCGTACGAGACCGACACGGGCAGGCTCAACGTCGTCGGCGCCAAGGTTAGAAAAGAGTTTAGAAACATCCGCAGTGGCACAATGGGGTCTCGCGAAGCGACCATATGTGGCGTGTCCTGAAAAATTAGCTGAACCAGAGCGGCGACGAGCGCGTTTACCAGGAAAAGGCGGCCTAGGGAAGGAAAGGAAAAATGAGAGTTCTGCGCCAGGAGAAAAGCAAACAGTGGGAAGAACAAAACAAGCGTGGGATAAAAATCGGCGATTTTGAAGGCTGTGTACACGACCATACAGCCCGCAATAGTCTCGAACCAATTCAGGTCTACTGGGTTCCAAATGCGCATCACGGCGAAGACTAACAATGTGGCGCACACCACGAATGAATCGAGAGTGGTTGCGAAATACATCACCCTCACGGTGACGTCCTCGAAGTGTTCATTCAGGCCGATTTGGATGATGCTGATTTCCCGCTGGACGTGGGTGCCTTTGATTACGTACTCCTGTTGGATGTTATTGAGCACTTGCGCTCTCCCGAAACGTTCCTGGAATCATTACGTAGGTCGCGAATAAGCGAAGGCGACGTTAAGGTCCTCGTGAGCACCGGAAACGTCGCGTTTTTCGTGACTCGGTTTGCTTTGTTGCTCGGGTGGTTTAATTATGGACTCCGGGGAATATTGGATCTGACCCACACGCGCCTCTTCACGTTTGCCACGCTGAGAAGGCTGTTTGAGCAGGCCGGTTATCGGATTGATGAGGTCAGAGGGGTACCCGCGCCGTTCGCCTTGGCCCTTGGCGATGGCATGCTCGCACGGGCGGCATTGGCCGTAAACAAAATGCTCATTCGGTTTTTGCCAGGCCTATTCTCCTACCAGATTTTTATGGTCTGCTCCCCGCTACCGTCTCTTGCGTGGCTACTTGCCCGAGCCGGCCGGGCTGGCAAAGAAAAGGTCGAGAGTATGCAGCATCAGAATTAACCGCATCCATCCGCACTGCAAAACTGGTTGATATATTTAACCCCGCAAACACCGGCGTGAATAAGTTTGGACAATAGAAACCGGCGCCCGAAATGACGCAATTGGAGCTTCGTTTCCTTGCTAACATCGGCGTATGGCACCCTCGGATGTAGCCATTCAGCCTGCGCCAGCCATTTCAGATTTGGGTATTTCGCGTAAATCCCGCCAATATATCGGCTTGCTGGAACTCGGACCACCGGACCGCTGGAACCTGATGACTGGCGGGGCTTTAGTTTGCTTAGTTTTGCTCTGGGCTTGGCAAGTACATTCCACCTGGGCAGCGTGGGGAAATCTAACCATAGATTCCGGCCATGAAATGTACATACCGGCGCTGCTGGCCGAAGGCAAGATGCTTTATCGGGACGTCTGGTTCAACTTTGGTCCGGCAGCCCCGTACTTCAATAGCTATCTATTTCGCTTGTTCGGTATCCATCTAAACGTGCTCTATTGGGCCGGTTCGCTGTCCGCCCTGGGTTCCGCTGTCTTCCTGTACCTGGCAGGTATACAGCTTTCGACATGGCTGGTTGGCTGGACTGCTGGGGCAGTGGTTTTGCTGGAAGCTTTTCAGCCCTCGCTTTTTTGTTTTCCCTTGCCCTACAGCTTTTCGGCCGTCTACGGCTGTTTGAGTGCGTGTCTGTTCCTTTATCTAATCATTAAAGCGGCGACATCCGAACGGTGGTGGTGGATCTTCGCTGCCGGAACCACGGCGGCCGTTGCGTTGCTGCTGAAACCCGAGTTTGGCATCGCGTCTTACGCCATGCTGGTCGTGTTGATCGGGATTCGCGGTCTGCAGAAGCGATCGGCGAAATCGCTTCTTAGCGACGTTGCCGCGCTGTTGCCGGGAATTGTCGCGTGCGCTCTCGTGATTTTCTGGATGGTTTCCATTCGAGGCGTCGAATTCATGACGCAGGAAAACATTCAGAGCTGGCCCACATCGTTCTTTATGAGGAACTATGGTGCTCGATGGTTGCAGAACAACGGATTCTCGTTGACCCCCGGCTCGCTGGCTGAGGCTCTGGTTCGGTCGCTCTTTCCCGCTGCTTTTTTGCTCGAACTCTATTGTCTCTTCAAATGGAAGCAGTCGGGCCCCAGGGCGATCTTGATGAAGGTGATTCTGTTCGTCGGCTTAGCGGTCTACTACAGGTTCATGCAATTGAATCCCCAGGCGGCTTTGGCCGCGCTCGTGTTTCCACGTGATATGGTGCTCTACGTTCTGCTTGCAGCGGCGAGCTTTTGGTGGATCTTCTGGCGAGCCAGAATTCTCGATCCGCGTGGCTTGGTCGTTCCCCTGACGCTGACGTTCTCCACTCTGCTGGCCTTTCGCATATTGTTGAGAATGCTGCCGTCGCAATATCCCATTTACTATAACGGGCCTGTGGTTCTTTGCTTTTTGCTTTCGGCATTCGCGCTGATTCGTCAACACGCTCGTACGGCAGCGGCTATTCGGACAGCAGAGATCGTGGTTTGTTTGGCATGCCTTTCGAGTGTCGCGCTTTACTCACACGACGTGACGTTGATCACGAAGTCCTTCGTTCCCCTCACGACCGCTCGCGGAACGATCTTGGTTTCGCCGCACATGGAGCAGAATTATCGGGCGGCCATCAGCTTCATGAAGGAAAAGGCGGCTTTAGGCGAACCCGTTCTTTCAATTCCCGAAGATACCAGTTTGTATTTTCTTTCTGAAACTTATTGCCCGAGCCGCGTTTTCTTGTTTCTTCCCGGGATTATGGCCCCCGGTAAGATGACGGCCGAATTCATTCAGGAAATTGAAAGCAAGCACGTACGCTACCTCTTGTGGTCAAACCGGATGTTTTGGGAGTATGGCGCGCCGATCTTTGGCAGAGATTTTGACCAGGAGATCGGAGATTATTTGAAATCTCACTACCATCGCGTCGGGCCGATCTTGCCGAATTCCGGCTCATTTGCGGACTGGACTGCGCAGGTTTGGGAGCAGAACGACAGCCTGAACTAGTATGGCTGGATGCTGGCTGGCGAAAGTTGCTAGAAAATCGCGGCCAAAGTAGAGTACGAGCTTGGCCTTGTTTAGCAACCGGTTTAGCAGCGTGCCTCGTGAGGCCTCTCGACAGGCACACCGTGGAACCCTCGACTATGAATCTGAATAAATCGTTATCGCTTGAGAACGTACTGGCGAATGCAAAGAAGGTGTCGGTGCTCGTTTTAGGCGATTTGATGCTCGACGAGTATGTCTACGGCACGATCGAACGCATTTCCCCCGAAGCCCCCGTCGGAATTCTCGATTGGCGTGAACGAAAAATCGGTCTCGGAGGTGCCGCGAACGTAGCCAGTAATCTTGCCCATTTGGGCTGCCGGGTCTTTCTCGCCGGTATTGTCGGATCGGATCAATCTGGCGAGGAGTTGGCGCGAACGGCCAATGATCTCGGGATCGACACCTCTGGCGTTGTTATCGATACAGATCTCCAACCACGGTCAAAACCCGCATCGTGGCGCACGGGCACCAGGTATTGCGCATGGACAGAGAGTCTCGCTCTCATGCCCAGGACTCGTTGCTCAAAATAATGCTGGCTTACGTTCAGAAGTGTATCCCCTTGATCGATGGCATCATTCTTTCGGATTATGCCAAGGGAGTTCTGGAACCGAGCCTTTGCGCCTCGGTGATTGCTGCGGCAGCTCGAAAAGGCATACCCGTGCTCGTGGATCCAAAAGGGCACGATTTCTCGAAATATCGAGGTGCCTTTTTGCTGACCCCGAACAAGAAAGAGTTGGCGGAAGCGACGCAGATGCCCGTCCTGAGTGAGTCCGATATTCGGAAGGCGGTGGAGCGGCTCTTCGCTCTTGTCGGGTGCCAGGCGATTCTCGTGACGCGAGGTGAAGAGGGCATGTCGCTGTTTACTGCGGACGGAGAAAAAACGCACATCCAGGCCGAAGTGCGGGATGTATTTGATATAACTGGCGCAGGTGACACGGTCATCAGCATGTTTGCCGGCGTGTTTTTTGGCAGCCGGGATTTGCTCGCCGCTGCCCAACTTTCCAACATAGCCGCCGGTGTCAAGGTCGGGAAATTGGGTGCAACCGCGGTGAAGCCTGAAGAGGTTGTAGGCTGGCTCCGCCAGAGGGAAGACCGGTTCCGAGGAAAAGTGGTGGATCTGCCCCAACTGAAGCAAGTTATGGGTCTGGCTCGTTCACAAGGCAAAACGATTGTCTTTACGAACGGATGTTTTGACTTGTTACACGTCGGGCATGTGCAGTTTCTTCAAAAGGCCAAAGCGTTGGGCCATACCCTCATTGTCGCGATCAACGATGATGCTTCCGTGCGCGCGCTGAAGGGAAACGCGCGGCCTCTGATCACCGCGGCCGACCGTGCCGGTATCATCGCAGGATTGGAATCAGTGAACCATGTGATTGTCTTTTCAGGCCCCACGCCGTTGCATTTGATTGAAGAATTAAGGCCGGATATCTTGGTTAAAGGCGGGGACTACAGATTGGAAGAGGTGGTCGGCAGGGACGAAGTAGAAAGATATGGTGGCCGCGTCGAGCTGATTCCTACCATCGACGCTCCATCCAGCTCTCAAATCATGACAGAAATCGCGGCGCGCTATCAGGCGCCCGCACGTTCCTCTGATTAATCAGACGGCTAGTTTCCGAAGCGCGGCGCTAAATGAGCACTCGTAGGCATTGCGGTCGGCTGGACCACTGGAGCTGCGACGCTGGTACTGGGGAACAGCCGGTTACGCAGCGCGAGCGCCGGAAATTCCACGATCCGGGCCATCAGAATCCCCATTCCGATACTTAGAGCGACGTAAACGATCGTCTGCGCCGCCGGGCCAAGGTGTACCGGCACTACCGCCACGAGAATCCCCAGCACGTGTGCCACGATCGCCACGTGCCAGAGGTAGATTGAATACGAATACATCCCCACATAGGCGAAAGCATTGCCCACGCGCCGTCCGAGTGCACTCCAGAAAGTAACGGTCGTCGGGAGTTGTGTATACAGCGAAAGAACGAGCACTCCCCCGAACCCCAGTTGCACGAGCGTCAACCCAAATGAAAGCATGAACCGGCTCTCTTCATATGTCGCCAGAATACAGGAGAGGCAGAGGATGGTCGCCGCCTGAATAAGCAGCCGGTTCTTCGTGCTCTTCAAAAGATTCGGTATGAACTCCGGCTGAAAGTGGTGCAAATAACCCAGGACAACGCCAAAAAAAAGCGCGTCGATGCGCAGGTGCGTTGGGAAAAGCACCTTCGGCGCATCTTCGAAGCGAAAACCTGGCTGATTGGCCGTGGCATATCGCATTGCCAGGATTATGGTGGCCAGGGCGCCGTACACATATGGAATAGACCGGAAGGGATTGGAACGATTCTTTGACAATCGAATCAGCGCCAGCAGGAAGAGGGGCAGCAGAAGATAGAAATGCTCCTCCACCGCCAAGGTCCAGGTGTGCCTCCAGATGCCATGCTTGTAGTTTTGAAAGAACAAAATCTCGCGAAGCCACACGCCAGGCGCGACATAAACTCCATAGCTCGCGGCCACCACGAAGGTCGTGAGCAGCATCAGGTAGAACGCTGGATAGATCTTGAAGCCTCGACGGATGAAAAATCGCGGCAGATCGATGCTCTCTTTCTTCTTGTATTCGCTGAAGAGCAGGCCCGAAATCAGGAAGCCGCTCAGCACGAAAAACAGGTCTACACCCGCCCAGCCTGTCTCCTTCCACACGCCTTCCATGATGCCGTGCCGGCCTAGCACCAGGACCACGGCCACGCATCGCAATATGTCGAGTCGTTTATTGCGCATATAAGGGGTCACTAGTACGCGATGTCGAGCCAGCGTCCCAACCAACGGGCGGATGCATCGGCGCGATTGCGGCCTCACTCACGGTAGAGAGCGAAGTCCTTTCTCGTCAATCCATCGGGGGTACTACGATGCCTTGGCTGACACGGCCTTCCGCGTCTCGCTCGGGAATGGATCACTCCTGTGTGCGCTTGTGTGCAATCCGTCGGGAGAGGGCTTGGGGGCGGTACGGCTCGGCTAAATAGGGAGGCCGGTCTTCAGCGTCGGCTATGGCGGGCAGGCTCAGGTGAAACCTGTATTTCCGCAGGATCGCCCGCTGCTTATGATTCTGCCGTTTGGTTCCTGGAACCGTCGATGCGGTGGTCGATTCTTGTTTACGCACGATTAGGTTGGCATTCGGCGCACGCTCCCTCGGATTCTGGAAAAGAACGGACTTGAAGGAGCACCTTAGCTGAATCTCCTCTCGTCATGAGAAGCCTGAAAAGCAATGTAGCCCGCTACACCTTGGCTTTGCTGGCAACGGCGATTGCCTTGCTCCTGAGGTGGTCGCTTACACCCCTTTTCGGCGATACGAATCCCTATCACACTCTTTGGGCCGCGATCGTCTTTACCTCCTGGTACTGTGGCCTCGGTCCGTCCATCATCAGCGTCATCTTAGGGGCCACGGGCGTTGCGTTTTTCTTCCTGTCGCCATATTACTCGCTCGCCGTTCAGGATCCAGCCGACCGTTTTGGCTTTGTGGGTTTTTTACTCCTGTCCGGAGTTATCGTCGGCTTGGGAGAGGTCAATCGCCGTGCACAATCGGTGCGGTTCCACCAGGCCAGGCTCCTCGATCTCGCTAATGACGCAATCATTGAACTCGACGTCCGCGACGACACCATTCAATATTGGAATGAGGGCGCCGAAAAACTCTACGGCTGGTCCAAGGCGGATGCGCTGGGCAAACCCATTCATACGCTACTCAAGACGGTGTTTCCCTTATCTGTGATCGAGACGAAAGCGATGTTAATGCGGCAGGGAAATTGGCAAGGCGAATTGATCCACACTAAGCACGACGGCGCGCGGATTTACGTGACAAGCCGTTGGACTTTACAAGAGAACAGACGCCGGACCTCCGGAACGTGGTTGGAAATCAATCGAGACATTACGGAGCGAAAGAAGGCCGAGCAGGAGTTACAGAATGCTTATGCCGAACTCGAAAATCGGGTAGCCGAGCGCACGGACGAACTGCGGCAAACCAACCAGCTCTTGCGCCTGCTTTCGGTGCAGTTGTTGCGAAGTCAAGACGAAGAGCGGCGCCGGATCGCCCGTGAATTGCACGACGGCGTCGGCCAATATCTTGCCGGCATTGCCATGACTTTGGAGGGCCTTAGAACCGACCCCAACGTCTTTCCGGTTTCGCTTGCACATAAGTTGCAAGAGGCTACCAAGGCGACCAACTCATGCATATCCGAAGTCCGGACCATGTCGCATCTCCTCCATCCGCCGCTACTCGAGGAATTAGGCTTGGCATCCGCCGTCCAATGGTATGTAGAGGGATTCGCGGCTCGCAGCGGCATAAAGACCGATATCCATATGCCGGAAGATCTTGGCCGCATAGGAAATGAAATCGAAATTGTATTGTTTCGGGTTCTGCAGGAATCTCTGACGAACATCTATCGCCACTCCGGCAGCAAGGCTGCGATCATAGAAATCGGGGCAGACTCGCAGCAGGTATGGTTGCAGGTTCAGGATGAGGGCAAAACCAATGGCCATGCCTCGCCCGAACCCTTCCGCCCTGGCGTCGGCATTACGGGAATGCGCGAACGAGTGAAAGACCTAGGAGGTGTGTTGGAAATCGCCTCGGGCCAGATGGGTAGCCGCGTCAAAGCGACTATTCCTTTAGCTCCTCGGTCGCAAGTGGCCGCTCCGGATCGTAACGTATCGGTTGGCCGTCACTCCTGACGGCTCCGCGCTAACTTTCGGCCCTGGGCGATTCTGCCCTTGATTCTGTCGATCTGCTCTTCGTTGCAGCACCGCTGGCGACGTCACAAACC
>Ga0207039_1222_pt1 | contig 10488 bp, 5 predicted proteins | sample Alteio_BWMinCont_74_FD_153264 | JGI IMG/M metagenome (GOLD analysis project Ga0207039, IMG submission 153264) | Enriched cells from forest soil in Barre Woods Harvard Forest LTER site, Petersham, Massachusetts, United States -... | ecosystem: Environmental > Terrestrial > Soil > Temperate forest >... | reverse complement strand
AAATTATTGTATAAGAAATAACCACGTCAAGACAATATTAATATAAACACAGTTGAGTCTGTTTGCTATTAATCCATATATCTAATAATAATACAGCAATTCCCGCTAACCGACGTCCCGCGACTTGTTCGCGGGATCCAGAATTAACAATCAACGAGGTTCTTGTCCCTGGATCCCGCGAACAAGTCGCGGGACGTCGGTTAGCGGGAATTGCTGATAATAATAGGATGAAAACACTATATCTGATATCTTTCAACAGATAATTAACCTGATAGGTATAGGTATGAAACGAGAAGACTATATAAAAAAAATAAATGAACTTTTCAAAAATGGAATATACATACCGGAATTAGTCTTTAAACATTTACTTGATTTGTACAATGCAAACCAAAATGTTGCTGATCATTTTCGTTTATTATTTAGGCAAACAGCCTTTGAAACATTCATCGCTAATTGCGAAAAAATAATTAAATCAAATCTCAGTTCATCACAAAAAATGAAAAAAATTTTTGATTTTGTTAATCAATATAAAATTCAAAATAAAAATGATGAATTAATTCATTTGTTGAGTGCTTATTTATCTTATTACCCGGAATACTTAATGCATATAAACCAATTACAATTAAAAAGTAATTTAGAAATGGATTTTAAGTGGGTGGAGTTAGAACTTAAACCAGAGATAGAAAAAATAAAATCTGGAATTTTTACTCAACCAGTAACAGCTAAAATTGCCATGGCAAAGTTACTCAGCGAAGATCAGAGAAGAAAAGTTTTTTTGGATTTAATGTCATCCTATGTGAATAAAAATGAAGCCAGCTTGCACTGGGGCAATGCTATTTTCTTATATGAAAAATTATTACATTCATTTGATTTTATGCCTTACGATATACAAAATAAATTTCTTGAGCATATAGTAGACGTAAAAATTTTTAGACGTGAATCAGCATGGGGTTCAAGAGCAAAAGTCAAACAAATTTTAAATAACGCAAGCATTGAGCAGAAAAACTTTTTTTCAAAAAAAATTATTTCTCTATTATCACAATATGCAAAGCTTATTTCACACGATTTTTATGATATTATCAGGTTGTATAGTCTCACTTGTCACAATGATTTACCTGAAAGGATTAAAATAGAAATTTGGCATCATTTAAGAAATTGTGGTGAATTTCCAGGCGTTGTTTTCGAATTATTAGTTTGTTTAAAACCAGATTCGAATCAAGTTAAAGAGCTGTTTATAAATAAAAGCAATTTTATTGTAAATGATATTAGTTTATATTTGTATAGAGAGTCGATTAACGATCTGGGCTCTTATCTTTCTAAAGACGATATAAAACAGATATTGACTATATATATTAATCAGGCTAAATTATTTTCTCAACAGAACGAGAGCAAAGAAACCAAAGAGGTAAGAGAATTTGACTTTAAAAATCATGTTCTTATTCTAGCTATTATATTTAAGCATGCATTACCCGATGATCAAAAAATTATTATCGCTGAAATTCAAAGATTAATCACAACTCCTGATTCCAAAAACCATTTATTCAAAGATCCTACATTTACATTGACAATTGAAAGCATTCTACATTGTAATGCATCCATAGAGCTAAAAAAATTAATTATATCTCAGTTTAATGCTATGAAGGATGATAATCATAGAAAAATTTTGATATACAATTCATTAGATTGGTTGCCACAAGATTTTAAGGAACAATTTATAACTAACTTGTTGAATGAATTTGAAAATGATTGGTATTTTCTTGAAAAGACATTTTACACGCAAAGATTTATTGCGCATTCTTCGTCAGACCAAAAAGATCGATTTAAAAAAATACTTTATAAAAATTGGAAAAAAGACGCTTGGAGTATAGATTGTCTAAAGGCATTAGCGGAACATGCAAATAGCTTTAAAATGATTAATGATTTAATTGCAGAGATGAAGGAACATGGAATTATTTTGAGCGTTGCAGAATTGATTTCAATTATTGATAGTGGGATAAAAAACCTGAATAAATGGCCAGAAACATCCAAAATTTCTGATGAATCTAAAGAAGTCTCTTCGTTACTGGATAAGCTAATTGATAATCATGTTTATGATCATTGTAATTCAAGCAAATCAATATTTTTTAAATTATATTCATTAGCAGAACGACAGACTCAATTAGCTATATTAATTATATTATCTTATCGTCAAGACAGTGCTCATGATTATATAGAATTTTGGGAAGATAAAGAAACAATGGGAAAAGATTTGATGTCTCTTGAAAGTGTTACATTCATGCGCGAATGTAATCATATTGAGAGTATTCCTCAAGGAATAAAATTGGATATTATTATTAATATTAGAAATCAAATGTATGAGCAACAAAATTCATCAAGCCAGTGGGCAGGGGAAGCAGCTTTGTCTACTAAAGAATGGAAAATGCCAAATCTAGAATCAAAAACACTATCTGAACGAATGTTTCCAACAAGGATGCCATTTACTTTATATGCTAATCATATATACAAGGAAAAAATCCATGAATCACTTAAACAAGTAGCACCCGATACATTTGTTGATGGAGTGTCGAGAATGGTGGTGAGGTACTTATAGTTAAAAATATAAAAAATTAGGGAAGAAAACGGTATGAAACGTGAAGACTATATAAAAAAAATAAATGAACTATTTAAACAAGGAATTTATTCAGCAGATATAGTTTTTGAAAAGTTAATTGATAAATTATATCAAAAACAGAATAGTTGTTTGTTTTTTTTAAAGAAAACATCGCCATATCAGGATTTAATCAATGATTGGATGCAGATATTAAAATCCAAAGATTATTTATACGAAGAAAAGATGCAACAAATATTTTCGCTTCTCAATCAACCGGAAAATAGATTAGAAAAGGAAGATGAATTATGTCATTTATTAAGTGCATTTATTTCATATTATCCAGAATATTTAACTATCATAACTAAACCTAATGTAAAAAATAATTTATCACCTGATTTTAGTTGGTTAGAAAAAGAATTTAAAGCAGATTTGGAAATTATCAAAAAGTTTTTATTTGTCACTAATTTAAAGTTTCTTTGTGATGCTCTCCCTGTAGTTGATCCTGTAATGAGAAATGATATATTCAATCATTTGTTAGCAGTTTGTAAATCGACTGATGAATATGTTAATCAAACAGACTATGTATCTTTTGTAAAAAAATTATTTAATTTTTTTGATATCCTGACACGAGAAAATCAAGATCAATTAATTGATTGGATGATAGAACTGTTGCTATCTAGTAAGCGACATTACTTTTTGGTTGAGATTGGAGTCATTCTAAATAAATTATCCTCTCAACAACAATTAGAATTTGGAGAGCGAATAATCTCTATAATCAGTCAAACGATAAGGAAGAATAAAACTTTAGTAGATCAATTTTTTGTAGTAGATCTTGCGGGTATTCTTGCTCATCTTGATTTAAATAGAAGTACAAAGCTAACACAAGCTTTTAGAGAAAATGTTTTTTCAGATATTATAGAAATGACCAAAATTGCATTTATGCCTTTTGGTAAAGTATTGCTGGCTCTTTTGGGTATTCATCCTACGTCTGCACAAATACGGGATATCTTTTTTAAAAATAAAGATGATTCTATAAACTATGCAGAGGAATATTACTCTCTCGCGACCCATATGACACCTGAAGATATGCAAAAAGTCATTGATGGTTTAATCGCCGATAATAAAATGCACTTATTGCCAAAAGCTAATCTAGATAATGATGATCAAGATAACAAAGCGGATATTCAGATTAATAATGATGGTAAAGCTGAAGCTTATATTTCATCGAATTCATATTATTATTATAACCATATACAGGTGAATCTTAATATTCTTAGTGCTATTTTTCCACTTACATCGATTAAAAATAAAGAAAAAATTCGCAATGAAGTGGATAGACTGTTGAAGCAAGACAAAAATTTAATTGCAAAATTTAAAATTCAAAATGTTATACCCATCACAGAGGTGTTAAAAGGATTGCCAGACGATAAAAAGGAAAACTTTGAAAAACAGGCTTTAAACATAGAATATGACTCAAATCATGAGTTTGCAACTGTATTAAAACACATGAGTAAAAAGTCTAAAAATATTTGGATAGAAAACATGTTAGAAATACTGGAAGCTCTAGCAATTAACGATGAAAAACATTCCGTATATTTAACGAAAGATAAAGAAAAAAGTTTAGGTTATTATATTGCTGAAATTCTTCATGAGTTTACACCAGAACAAAAACAGCGTTTACTAAGCTTACTTAAAAAAAGGAATTTCTTTGAATTACAAGAAAATATTTGGATTTTAACCGAATTAGCAGGGGGTATGGACAGTTATGAAAAATTGCTTAGTTATGTGGAAAAAATGCAAGTAAATTATCCTGGAATGCGCATTGAAATCCCCTATGTGATTAATTGTATATTAATGCAATCTCCTCATTTGGATTCCAATCAAAGTGAAAATAAAAAATTTATTAAAGTTTTAATTGATAAAATAATTACAAACCAATATATCCCGAATGAATTATTATTAAATTTATATAAAGATGCTAATCCCATTCAGAAAAAAATAATGGCAATGAAAATTTCAACCAAGATTTCAAATGAATTGAGTAATGATATTGGAAAAAATTTAAATTTTTATCAACAAATTACTTTAATACGAGATTTAAAGGAAGCACATTGTATTCCTAGAAATTATCGAAATAAAATAAATGCTCAAATGATTGCTGCATATGATCAAAAGAATTTTGAAATGAAAAGACATTATCCCTGGAAGGTTATTGGGTTAGATTTAAAACCTATCCCAGTCCCTTTAACGGATGAAAAACCTTCAAGGATGTTGATGTTGCCTTTATATATCAGGACACTGTCGCAAAAGGCAATTTGTGATGAGCTTAAACATGCCGCACCACAAACCTTTACGCCGGGCATAGCTCATATGGTTTATAGCCATTTATGATCCCCTAGCAGGACTTTGAATAATCCAGTAGAATACGCCGTTTTTATGATAGAACCGAATTCAACGATGTCAGCAGAACATATAGCCCAAGTATCCAAACGTCGCACTTTTGCGATTATTTCGCATCCAGATGCGGGCAAAACAACCCTCACCGAGAAACTACTCTTATTCGGCGGAGCCATTTCGCTTGCAGGAACTGTAAAAGGACGCAAAGCATCCCGTCATGCCACTTCTGACTGGATGGAGTTGGAGAAGCAGAGAGGAATTTCTGTCACAACCTCCGTGATGCAATTCCCATATAAAGCCTACATCATGAATCTTTTGGATACCCCTGGTCACGCTGACTTTTCTGAAGATACCTATCGCACATTAACTGCAGTTGACTCTGCATTAATGGTCATTGACGCAGCTAAGGGTGTCGAAGAGAGAACGATTAAATTACTCGAAGTCTGTCGCTTGCGAACGACCCCCATTATTACATTTATCAATAAAATGGATAGGGATGCACGCGATGCCATTGAATTACTCGATGAAATTGAAACAATTTTAAAAATACGTTGTGCACCAATAACATGGCCTATTGGTAGTGGTCGTGAATTTAAAGGTGTGTATCATTTATATGAAGATAGCGTTTATTTATATGAACCCGGAAAAAATTTAGTTCAACAAGAAGTGACAAAAATTTCTGGCATAAATAATCCTGAACTCGATAATATTCTAGGAGATTTAGCTAGTGAGCTACGCTTGAATATCGAATTGGTCAAAGGTGCAAGTCACACTTTTGATCAAGAAGAATTTTTAAAAGGAACATTAACACCCGTATTTTTTGGTTCTGCATTAAATAATTTTGGCGTTAAAGAATTATTAGATGCATTTGCCGATTACGCACCTTCACCTAAATCTCGCGAAACTGAATCACGAACTGTTTCAACCCATGAACCTGCATTTTCTGGTTTTGTATTTAAAATTCAAGCGAACATGGATCCACAACATCGAGATCGTATTGCATTTTTACGTGTTTGTTCAGGTAAATACACACAAGGCATGAAAATGTATCAAGTCGGTTTAGGTCGAGATGTTAAGATTAGTCAAGCGCTCACTTTTATGGCATCTGATCGAGAACATATTCAAGAAGCATATCCGGGTGATATAATCGGAATGTATAATCACGGAACGATTCAAATCAGTGATACTTTTACCGAAGGTGAACCTTTAAAATTTACTGGCATTCCTTACTTTGCACCAGAATTATTTCGACTGGTTCGTTTAAAAGACCCATTAAAATTAAAAGCATTACAAAAAGGTTTAAAACAATTATGCGAAGAAGGTGCCACACAATTATTTAAACCTTTAATTAACAATAATTTAATTTTAGGTGCTGTAGGAATGCTGCAATTTGATGTTGTCGCCTATCGATTAAAACACGAATACAATGTTGATTGTGTTTATGAAAATGTTTCAGTCGCAACAGCACGTTGGATTTATTGTAAAGATCCAAAAAAATTAGAAGAATTTAAAAATAAAGCCATTGATAATCTTGCATTAGACGGCAGTGATAATTTAACGTATCTTGCACCGACCCGAGTCAACTTAAATTTGACGATGGAACGTTGGCCTGATATAGAATTCAAAACGACCCGCGAACATTAAGGAAAAGTATGCAGGCAAGGACGCCGCAAGATGAAAAAAAGAAAGAATTAGAAAATTTTTTAAAAAAAATAGTAGAAGACACTAAAGCACTACCCATTTATAAACCATTCCAAGCCCAGCCTTTTATTTACTCTCCCTATGGAGAACTTCTTGAAAAAAAAGTAGAACCACCATGTATTGCTCAGTCAGACAGTAAGCCCGCACCAAGCCCACCTAAGTTTTTTAAAACAAAAGAAGAAGAAAATCGCTGTAAATGGATGGAATTGCTGAGTCGTATTACATCTTTAAAGGGGTTTCTGTCACCGGGAGGGTAGGTGGCAAACAAGATAAGTGAGCCAGTTTGGTTAAAATATCCGGCTTTTATAACCATCGCTTGGTTAAAATAACCGGATAAAATAACCAAACCATGGTTAAATTATACGGTTATTTTGACCGAAGAGCTAGGTAATTTAAGCGCATTTGTAACATCCAATGTACAAGCGCAAGAAGTAATGCGCAATTCAGAATCATCTCTTTTCAGCAATTGTTTTTGATATAAATTATATACGAGACTAAGCGTATTATTTTTTCGAATTATTTCATTATATTGAACAAGGCTTTCTTCTGGAGCTTCATCGGTTATAACTAATCTTAGTTGCTTGGCAGCTGGAATAGTAGAGGGAAAAAAATAAAAGACTTTCATATTATCTTGTACATGAGTGCCAATAATTTTTTGTAATTCAATACACATGATTAGTAAATATTTAATTTCAGGGTTGGTCGCAAATGATAAAGCAGTATTACCCTGGATATCTTCTTGGAATAAATCAGCACCATAAGCTAATAATTTTTTTAAACATTTCACGTGACCATAATTTGAAGCTAACATTAATGCAGTTAAGCCGCTTTTAGTCGAAGCATGAATGTAACTGCCTGCCTTAATAAGTGCCGCGGTAATGTCGGCATTATCTAGCACGACTGCAGTATGAAGGGCAATAACTCCATTCAGCCTTGAAATATTGGGATTCATGCCAGCTTTAAGCAAGATTTCAACACTGAGTAAATCTTTATTGCGTACCGCATTAATTAATGCGGTAAAACCAAGATAATCGTCACCATTTGGATTTGCTCCATTATCTAATAAAAGTTTAATCATCTCATGATTACTATGTTCTGTGGCAAGCTCTAAAGGAGAATATTTTGTGTAAATATTAGGGTTAGCTTTTTTTTCTAATAAAGCTTTTACAAATCTTAATCGATTATAGTGAGCAGCAAGAACAAGTGGTGTATGACCGTCAGAATTTGTAGTATTAATATTGGATGTTTTATTTAGCCAATATATAAATGAGCGTTCACAAATATTTCTGATTGCAAAATGCAATGCCAGCGTATCATTGCTCACCTTATCACCAGGATCATAATTAGCTAAAACTTTTTCAACAGATATATTTTGAAAAGGATTGGGTTCGTTTCTGCCAATAAAAACATGGAAACTTATAGGTGAAAAAGTTTCTGACTTCAAAGAATGTGATTCAAATACATTATTTGCTGCTTCCTTATAATCATTACACTTTATAACACCATTTTTATTGTTTGAATCATAATAACTATTTTCTATAAAAGTAGTTGCATGATGTTCGGCAGTAATATAGGTATGATTATTTAAAAATTCTGGATATGCATGTAAAAAACTTGACAGTGTTTCTTGATTAAAACATCCTGATAAAGTGAAATCAGGTGGTATAATTTCCATACCATTCTCTATCACTTTTCCTAAAGCAAAAGGGCGACAATCCCAGGTTTGATACCGATATACTTGCTGAAATAATGTAGTAAATAACCAAATTTCATTATTAGTTAATTCAGACCTACTATCCCATATGGAGACAGTGAGCAGCATTAAATTGAATATAAATGAATTTAAGCTATTTTTTGATGAATTTTCTTTTAAATCCGCTTTAAGGTCGATACAATGTGACGGATGTTTAGAATCTCTATCAATAATACTTCCTATGATCTTTCCAACAGCGTATCCAGAACACATGCCCTGACCTTTCTCATAAATATCAATCATTTCGTCAGTGATAGTTTTATTTTTATATTTTTTTGCAAAATAAACGAGTTGTGAATTTAAATGGTTTTGAGAAAAATCAGGTTTTAGAATAGGTGGTTTTAACCCATTTTTAATAAATAATGAATTTACTTCTCGGCTATTAATTTTAATAAATAATTTTTTGTTAGATTTTGCATTGTTATCCAAAAAAAGATTAATAAGTCCTAAATCTCCCTTATAAACAGCGATCTCAAACGCACTTTCACCTTTTTTGTTTTCTAAATTAGGGTCTGCTCCAGCTTTTAATAACAATTTGGCGATATCAAAATGATTGTTACTAACAGCTGCAATTAAAGATGTAGTATTATCTTCAAATCTTGCAATATCCAAATCCGCTTTTTTGGCATGAGCAATAATAGCATCTGCAATTAATGAATTACCAAATATGGATGAATGTAAAAGTGCTGTTTCACCTAAAGAATTGGTTTTATCAACTTTTGCGCCTGATTGTAATAGAGCTTTTACTATATCTACATTTTCTTTTTCTTTAGCGGCTAAATGAAGCAGTGATGAATTCCCAGGAGTAGACTCATTGACATCAGCTTTGGCTTTTAAAAGTAAATTGCAAATTTCTAATTTTTTTTGTAATACAGCAATATATAAAGGTGATCGATTATTGTTATCCTTGATGTTAGGATTTGCTTGTGAGGCTAATAACAATTTAACACAATCTATTCTTCCATGATAAACACCCCAGAATAAAGGCGTACTATTGTCATTTCCAACGATATTTACTTTTGCATTGTGTTTTATTAATGTATCCAACGCGAGTGTATTTCCATAATCGACGGCAATATGAGCTGGCGCCCAACCTTGTTCAGTTTTACTGTCGGGATTATAATTGTTATCTAACCAGTACTGGGTTGAATCTATACATCCAATTCTTATAGCCACATGTAATCCAGTTGATTTATCTTCACTCGGTCGGTCAATACATTTAAATTCTTTGAGAATACGATAAGAAGAAAGAGTTTTGCTTGGAACTTTTTCTGGAAGATAAATTTTAATGCCTATTGCAATATAGGAATCTGGCTTGAGTGAGTTTAAGTTAAAAAATTTTTCTGCAAGTTCATTTGTATTATTTGTTTTTATAGATTTATCACTAAATGGTATATATAACTCATGATGGTAAAAGCCATGAGATTGTCGATTATAATTAATTATCCCTGAATGCATGCCATTTTCTTTTAGTAGCTGGAATAATTGTTTCAATTGATCTAAGTTAACAATAGGTGCAATACTAAAAACCATTTTCAAAGGGTGGTGAACAAGTTTTTCTGATTTCTTATCTTCCGATAAAGATGAATTGTTTTCAAAACTTTGGTAAAAATCTACTTTTTCAATAAATCGTTTAATTAAAAAATGAATATTAAACTCTAATCCCGTTTTCTCATCCCATAGAGCTAAAGCTTCTTTTGTAAATTCAATACAATCGCTATTTTCACAAGGTGGTTTAAGATGAAAATTCAATGTTTTTTTTAAAACTTCTATCTTTTCTGTTTTCTCTTCATTTAAATATTTTCCTACTAACCATTGTGTGGATAATCCCAAATCTAATTTTTCGGTTAAACGATTTTTAATTTCTGGTTTGATTTCATCAGGATATTTATTGGAATATGCAAGTAATTTATTTCGAATGCTTTCTTCGGATATTTCTCGTTTTTTTTCAATGTGTAAATCAGCATTCGTAGTTTTTGATTCGAAATGGTGTTGAGCAAGCATATCTGTTTATCTCAAAGAAATGTTTTGAGTATTATAAATACAT
>Ga0207039_1194_pt1 | contig 10503 bp, 7 predicted proteins | sample Alteio_BWMinCont_74_FD_153264 | JGI IMG/M metagenome (GOLD analysis project Ga0207039, IMG submission 153264) | Enriched cells from forest soil in Barre Woods Harvard Forest LTER site, Petersham, Massachusetts, United States -... | ecosystem: Environmental > Terrestrial > Soil > Temperate forest >... | reverse complement strand
CTTTCTTTCTCCGTCATCCCGAGCTTGTCGAGGGATCAGACGCATTTACGAACAGGCAATACGTCGGAGAGCAGAGGTCGGTTCCATTTTCGTGCTCATTTTGCTTAATGGGAAACAAAAGCGTGTCTGATCCCTCGACAAGCTCGGGATGACGGAGAAAGAAAGCAATGTGAGATCGCCGCAGCTATTTCCCTTTCGCCAGCAGGTCGCGGATTTCGATGAGCAGCTTTTCCTGGGCGCTGGGAACGGGTGGATCGGCGGGTTTTTCCGCCTCGAGGCGCTTGAGAATATTGACTCCCTTGACGACCCAAATACGCGATTCATCGGACGAAGAAGCGATCCGCGTTTATATTGATGCCGTATTCGCGGAGATCATCCGCGACCGGTTTGGGCCGTGGGTGCAACCTGCGGTTGAAATCCAGATCGAGGAAATCCAGAAGAGGCTCGGAGGTTTTGCACGGGCCCAGGCGGCCCTTCGCCGGGAAGGCTGGAGCATCCGCTATGTCGAAGGCACGACGAAACTGGAATGCGAGCTTCAGGCCGAAGGAATTCCGGGAATACTCAAGGTCACTGGCAAGGTCGACCGCATCGATTGCGATCCATCGGGGCAGAAATGGCGCATCATCGATTACAAAACCTCCGCCAAAAAAAGAGAGCCACTGCAGGAACATCGCAAGGGCCGGCGCGGCGATGGCGAATGGCGGGATCTTCAACTGCCCCTCTATCTCAAGTTGGTCGCCCCTTATGCGCGCGCCGAATGGGGCGTGGAACTGACTTCCGAAAACTGCGAGCTGGTCTATTTTCATTTGCCGGAAGAGGAAAGCGCCGCCGGAATCTCGGCTCCCTTTCCATCGGAAATGGTGGAGGAAGGCTGGGCCAAGGCCGCCGAACTGACTTCCAGGATTTTGCGGGGTGAATTCTCCGAAAATCCGCCCTTGCGGCCTGATCGGCAGGACCCGGCGCTGCTCGCACTCTGCGGACAGGCGGGAATTCTTTCCTCCGAACCGGCTGAAAACGTGGAAGCTTGATCGAGATGCCCACCACGATCATCAATGCCTCGGCTGGAAGCGGGAAAACCTACCGCCTCGCGGTCGCCTATCTGCAGGCGCTGCTGCAACCGTTGCCCGATGGAGGACAAACCTTGCCGCAGCAAGTGCTGGCGACAACCTTCACCCGCGCGGCGGCTTCGGAAATCCTCGAACGCGTCCTGCGCCGGTTGGCGCTGGCAGTTGTCTCCGACGAGGAGCGGCGCAAACTTCTGGAAGAAGCGGGCCAGCCCGGTCTGGATCGCGATGACCTGGCCCGGCTGCTCGAATCGGTCTGCCAGGTTCTACCCCAGTTACAGATCGGCACCATCGACGCGCTGTTCGCCCGCATCGTGCGGGTCATGGGACTCGACCTCGCCTTTCCTCCCGCCTGGAACGTGGCCGATGACACGCAAGCTGCCGAGCTGGCCCTCGACGCGACGGACCGGATGCTGCGCGGCCCGGATAGGAGGCAGTCGTGCGAGCAGTGGCGCCGCTACGCCCAATTCAAACCGGGCCTCCGGGTCCGCACCGCCCTCGTCGATTTGCTGGAGGAGACCCGCCTCCTTCTCATCGGTGTTCCGATCCCTCCCGATAATCCCGATCTCGCGGAACCTTTGCTGCTCGAACCAAAGGAAGTGCGGCGATTCCGGCAAGCCCTGGATGTTTTTGACGGGCTTCCGCTCACCAAGACGGGCGCTCCGAATAAGAATTGGGTCAACGACCTCGAACGAACCAAGTCGCTGTTCATCGGCAATCCTTTTCTCATCGATTTGCTGGCCGACACTTTGTTGCGCGCGGCGGGCAAGGAGGGAGCCACGCATCGGGGAATCGCCTTGCCGGTCGGATTGCGGGAATTGCTCGGCCCCCTGACGATCCGGGCCCGCGAAGACTTGCGCCGGCTGCACAAGGCGCGGCTGCCTGCTCTCGCAGCTCTGGCCGGGCAATATCACCTCTTTCGGCGGGAGGTGGCCTATGCCCGCGCAGCCTACACGTTTCGCGAAGTTGAAGCGGTAGTCTGGACGCTGCCGCCGCATCTTTCCATGGAGGACCTCTATTTCCGCCTCGACGGACAGATCCAGCACTTGCTCCTCGACGAGTTTCAGGACACCTCGCTCACCCAATTTCGTTTTCTCTGGCCGATCATCGAGGAGGTTCGAAGCCATGGGCGTCTCTTCTTCGCAGTCGGCGACGTCAAGCAATCGATCTACGGCTGGCGTGGCGCGGACCGGAAACTTTTGAGCCATTTGCCCGATTGGCTTGATCCTGAAAATAAGGACCCGCACCTGGTGCGCGAACACCTCAATGACAACCGGCGATCGAGTCCCGCGGTGCTGAAAGCGATCGATCGCATTTTCGAGCATCTCGACCAAGCCGACTGCCTGCAACCGGAAACCTACAAAGATAAAAGGGACCAGCAGCGCGTGACGGCACGGAAGAATGCCTCCTCGGCATTCATCCGCGATTATCAAACCCACGTCCCAGCGGGAGAAAACCGGCATTTGACCGGTCGCGTTCGCCTGTTGATCACCGACTCGGATGCTTTCCCGGATGAAACCGACGCCGAAGAATTTCCCGATGAGATCGAAACGATTCTCCGCGCGGTCGAGGAACACCGGCACGAGGATCCGAACCGCGAAATCGCGATCCTCTGCCGTCGCCGCAAACTGATTCCCACGATCATCGCGGGGCTGCGGCAGCGCGGCGTGGAGGCCAGCGGCGAGGGTGGCAATCCGGTCGCCGACAGCGCGGCGGTGGAGATGGTTCTTTCGATGCTGACCTGGATCGATCATCCCGGTCATACGTTGGCCAAAGGACATGTGAAGCTTGGCGGGATGGCGACGATCTTCGGTTTCGAGGACACACCGGGGGACGATTCGTTACCCAGGCGATGGGCCGTCCCCATCATGCGGCGCGGTTTGGCCGCCGTTATTTCCGACTGGACGTGGCATGAGTCATTCCGCCTCTGTTGCACACTTCATGACCAAGTCCGTTGCGAGCAGCTGGTCGAACTGGCCCGGCTCTGGGATGCCGCGGGTGGGGGACGGCTCTCACGCTTTGTGGAAAAGGCGCGCTCGCAACGGGTCGAAAATCCGGCCTCTTCGCAAGTACGGGTCATGACCATCCACGGTTCCAAGGGCCTTGAATTTGAAACCGTGATCCTGGCCGACCTGGAAAGCGGCGGCAGCGGCGATGGCCCACGCACCATGGTCTCGATGACCACGCCCGATGCTCCTCCTGAAGTGTTCCTGCTTCCCACTTACGACGAAGCCGAATTGCTCGGCCTCGAAGACCGCTACGCGCGTCATCAGCAGGACAAATTCGAGGAAGACCTAAGCGTGCTTTACGTGGCCGTCACCCGCGCCAAATCCTTTCTGGATGTGGTCGTGCACGCCGCCGACAAACCCAGGGCCTCGCTGTCCGGAATCATTCTCGAACGATGGAAACACCGCGAAGCGGGACACCATCTGATCGAAGAATTTTCCGGAAAACCGGAGACACGGTCCGATACCGCCGTCGCAATCATGGGTCAGGACAAAGGAATTTGGAACGCTTCCCATGGACTGAAGATTCCGAACCTTCAAACTGTGCCCCAGCGCATGGCGGCCGTAACTCCTTCGGGTCAGGAAGGCTCCGGAATCGTGAAGCTCGATCGTCTTCTCCATACCGGAAATATCCAGGCGTTGGAACGCGGCACCGCCACTCACGCGTTGCTTTCACGAATCGAATGGATCGGGAATCTTCCGGCTCAAGATGCGTGGATTCGTTCCATTCCCGACCGGGAAGCAAATCCCGAAATGTGCCGCATTGCCGCGCGGGAATTATATCCGCGGCTCCGTGATCCGAAGGATAAGCTGGCACAGGCCTTTGATCCGAAGGTCTGGCTTGACCGTTGGAAGGATGCCGAAGTGAACCGGCTGGAAATCTGGCGCGAACGCCGTTTCGCGGTGGTGATGGGGCATCATGATCTGATGAACGGAACTTTTGACCGCGTTGTGCTGGGCTATAATCCGGCAGCGGAGTTGGTCCGGACCGATATTCTCGACTTCAAAACGGACCGGCTGGCCGATGATCGGGAACGTAAAGAGCGCCGGTTATTTTATCAACCGCAACTGGATGCTTATGCCCGCGCGTTCCATCAATTGACGGGCCTTCCGGCGGCCTCCATTCGCACCGAGTTGATCTGGATCGATTAAAGGCAAGTTCCCGGAACGCATCCCGGTTTTTGTCAATTTTGCTCAATAATTTTAAAAGCCGATGGTGTTTCCGGTGGCAATTTTTCCTTAATCCGTGAATACTCGGCGAATTCATGACTTCAGTCGCGTCATTGACAGTGTTTCGAATTTTTCCGATCTTCGGCCGTGAAGTGGCTTTTCAGTTTGATCCCTTCTTCAAATCCTTAACTAACCAAGTGTTTCCCGGTAGTTCGCCCGGAACAATGAAAGCTCGCCGGAGCGCGTGGGGCATGGGCAACCGGTAGTATGGATAAATCTATGCATCGATTTCTTCTAGTTGCGTTTTCCCTGTTGTCGATGGGTGGAAACGCCTTTCTCCGGGCGGATGAGACGGGCAAAGGGCCGAATTTATTAACGGGCGATTTTGAAAATGGCACCCCGACTTACAATCCATGGGCCGGCGTCGATGATAATGGAAACCTTCGGGTTTGGACCTGCGGCCAATTCATGGTCGACGATAACGGTGCCGTGGGAGGGAAACCTTTTAGTCCCGGCGTGGCGGTGGGCGACTTAAATGGAGATGGCTTGCCCGACCTGGTGGTGGCGGATGCCCGCGGTTTTTTTTGGTTTTTCCCCAACTCGGGCAAACCGAATGCCCCGGCCTTTACCCATGGCGAGGTCATGCCCGTTTGGACGGGCGCCATCCACCCGGGACTAGGCGAAGCCGACCACGATGAGGGGGCGCCCGTGCCCCGAATCCAACTCGTCGACACTACCGGGAAGGGCCTGCTTGATCTCGTCATTGGCACTTACATCGGCGGTCTTTACATTATTCACAACCATGGTTCTGCGACCGCACCCGATTTTAGCACGCCACAGGATCGCGCCGACATCCAAATTCCCACGCATAGCGGCAACACTTTATGGTGTAATTTCCTGGCGCCTTTTCTCTTCAATTGGAGCGGGACAGGACGGCTCGATCTTCTGATGGGGGAAGGAAGCTACAGCGCCAACAGCATCTATCTTTTACAAAATACAGGGGATAATTCCCATTTTGCTTTCGGTGAAGACCACAAACAGAAGCTCATTCCCGGGTTGGGCCGTGAACAACTTACGCCTCAAGTGGTGGATTGGAACAATGATGGCAGACCCGATATCATTGCCGGGGAAAGGGCCGGATACATCGATATCTATCTTAATCAGGCCGTGAGCAAGTCGGGCCCGCCCGTTTTTGATCCAAATAATCCACAACATGTCATGTTTGGAACCACGGAAAAAATCAATTCCCTGCCAACGGTCTGTGCGGCGGACATCAATCACGATGGCCTTTTCGATTTGATCGTCGGGGACCCCAACGGAGGTGTTTCCTATTCTCTCAACGTTGGAAAATTCGGCGCACCTAAATTTGGACCACTGGTGCCATTTAAGGGAGTCAATCCTTACCCGAAATATTTGGCATCCACATTCGCAGGGCTGGATATATTCCGTCCTGCCGGCTGGGCTTATCAAATGCTCGAATGCGTCAATAATACCATCGATCCCAATTTCACTCCTCCTCCGGAATCCACGAGCCACTCGGCCATGAAGTGTTCCTTCTTTAAACCTCAACTTACCTATTTTAAGGCCCCCTTTATCCCTATCAATACGACGCGCGGGATCGATATTGCGTCCGCACCTCTCATCCAGGTTGAAACCCGTTATATCTTCTCCGCTTGGATACGCACGGAAGGTGATATTTCCGAGATTTCATTTTTCACGTTGGGGACCCATCATACCGATGACGCCCCTGGTCACAGTGCTTATGGTCTCTACGCACACGATCACGTGGGAACTCCCAGCAGTAACTGGACAAGACTTAGGGAGGAGATTGTGGTTCCCAGGCGAATCACGGATAATCCCGACAATAAACCGGAAACTTATAATTGCGGCATTCATTTTCTAATTAAAGGAGACGGCGCGTTCTACCTGGAGGATCTCGCCTTGAAAAAAGCCGACTAGAAGTTCGAAAGCTGCCTACGGCATCAGTATTTGTCAGATACGCCATTTTCCCGCTAGGTTGGTCGGATGGAATTGCCGGTGGAACTTTTTCTCGCGCTTCGCTACCTGAATCCGCGCCGCAGTTTCCTCGCCGCTATCACGGTGCTCTCCATTTCCGGAGTCACGATCAGCGTGGCCGTCCTGATCGTCGTCCTCTCCGTCATGGGGGGGTTCCGGGAAGAATTGGAAAAAAGGATTATCGGTTTCAATGTCCCGATCACGGTGGCGATGGCCGACGGCGCCGTCCTTTATGACGCCGACAAGGCCATCGAGATCATCAAGCAGGAACCGGACGTGACGGCGGCAGGCGTCTTCGTCCGGGGCCCCGTCCTGATCAAGCATGGCGGGAAAATTTCCCCCGCCTACATCAAGAGTGTCCCCGAGGAAGGAGACGACCCGGTGCTGCCGCTCCAGAAATATGTGAAGATGGGCGAATACGAATTGCGCGGCGATTCGGTGATCGTCGGCTCGGAATGGAGCAAGCGCAATTCGGCGCTTCCCGGCGACGAAATCGAAATTTACGGACCCGCCCTGCTCAATGCCATCGCCCAGCAACAACCGGGAAAAAATGTCGTCATTCCCTCGCCGGAAACTCCCATCGTCCGGGGCATCTTCCAGACCGGCCAATACGATTACGATCTCAACTTTTTCCTGGTCTCCACCGAAATGGCCCAACATCTCTATGGCCTGGGCGAAGGCGTCCACGGCATCGCGGTGCGCATCAAGGACCCTTCCCAGGCCGAAGCGGTGAAGCAACATCTCAACGACATCCTGCCTCCCAAGCTGCGTGCACGGACCTGGATGGACGACAACGAGGCTCTCTTCGGCGCGATCCTGGTCGAGCGGATGGTAATGACGGTCATCCTCCTCTTCGTCATGCTGGTGGCCAGTTTCGGCCTTTGCGGCACATTGATCACCGTCACGGTGCAGAAATCGCGCGAGATCGGGCTGATGAAGGCCCTGGGCGCAAATGATCTTCAAGTCTCCCGCGTGTTTCTTTTCCACAGCCTGCTGATCGCCGTGATGGGCGTGATCCTGGGCATCGCCGGGGGGCTGGCCGTCCTGCAGCTCCTGAACCCCTTCCGCGCTTTCATGCTCAGGGCCTTCCGGGTCGAGGTCTTCAACGGCACCGTCTACGGACTTCCTGAAATTCCCACCGATACCAATCCGCTTACTATCGTGCTTATCGCGATCTCGGCCATCGTCTTCTGCGTTCTCGCCGCCCTTTTCCCGGCCCTGAGCGCCGCCAAGCTGGCACCCGCCCGGGCTTTGCGATATGAATAAATGAAACGCTTTACCCGGCCCATGAAGATCAAAAATATTCTCGCTCTTTTTCTCGGATTATCATGGCTCCTGGCGACGGCCGTCCCCAATCACGCCCAAACCGCCGCGCCCGGCCAGGCTCCGGCCATCGTCACCCTGCATATCGGCAAGGCGACTCTGAATACCGAAATCGCCGCCACTCCGGCCCAACGCGAACGCGGGCTGATGTTCCGTGAAAAGCTCGCCGACAACGACGGCATGATTTTTCTCATGCCAAGTATCGGGCCCGCGACGTTCTGGATGAAGAACACGCTCATCCCTCTTTCCATCGCCTTTCTCGACCGCAATGGCGTCATCCTCGAAATCCACGACATGAAGCCGCTCGACGAATCGATCACCGCCAGCGAAAGCAAACAAGTTGCCTATGCGATCGAAACCAATGTCCACTGGTTCGCATTGAACGGAATCAAGCCCGGCGACAAGATATCCCCCGCGCCGGGCACCTTTTCCCCGCCTCCAACTCCTTAAAACTCAATTTACTTTATCCAAATGATATTAAAAAAACCGTCATCCTGAGCTTGTCGAGGGATCAGTTCAATCTGTAGCGGCGGTCTATGACCGCCGAGGTAGCCGGCGCAGGCTCTGCGACGGCTACCAACGGAAGTTGATCCTGCTACACGCATGTGCGACAAGCTCGGAATGACGGAAAATAAATTTATGCCCCTTCCCATCGACTATCACACGCATCCCCAAGCCCACAGCATCAAGCCCTATACGCCAGATCTTCTGCAACCGTGGGCCGACAGCGCCCGGAAACATGGCGTGAAGGAAATTGCCTTCACCGATCACGACCGTTATCTGGAAGGCGTCGACTTCTCCGAAATCGACAAGCTCCGCGAAGCCAATCTCGACTTGAAAATTCTCGCCGGGATCGAACTCGACAACGATCCGGTGACGGGCCGGGCAGGCCGCATGTGGGTGGAAAAAAACTGGGACCGGCTCGACTTCGTCCTCGGCTCCGTCCACTACCTGCCGGATGACGCCGAAATGTTCGACCAGGTCACCCGCAAGGATGAATTCGCCAAACGTGACCTCGCCGCCGATTGCGCCCATTACATCCGCAATCTCGAAGGCATGATCGAGCGCGGCGGCATCGATGCGCTTGCTCATCTCGACCTGATTAAAATCCACGGCGTCTGGCATCCGGAAGGAGGGCTCCTGCCCCATTTTTCCGCCCTGCTCGAACGGGTCCGCCGTGAAAACCTCGCCATCGAAATCAGCACCGCGGGCTGGCGCAAACCGGTCGGGGAACAATATCCCCACGTCGAGATCATCCGCGCCGCGCAACAGCTCGGCATTCCTTTTACCCTCGCCAGCGACGCCCATTCCCATGCACAATTGGCGGAGGAATACGGACGGCTGGAGAAACTGCTGCATGAACTTGGAATCCGCGAAGTGGCTGCCTACGAAAAGCATCGTCGCCGGATGATCACTCTGGACCTCACCTCATAGAATCGCATGGAGCACAATTTCGAAGCTAATTTCTTCACCCTGCTCGAGTTGCTCGACATGGGGAGCCGGCTCGAAATCGACGGGGCGTGCACCAAGGTTTCCTTTCCACCCAACCAGGTGATCTACAACCAGGGAGACGAGTCCGAAGCGGTTTATATCATCGCTTCCGGCGTCGTTGAGGCGGTGACTCACAGTCCCGATGGACGTCAAACCCGTTCACTGGGTTTCATGTCGCGCGGCGATTTTTTCGGCGACCTCGGCGTCCTCACCAACCATCCGAGGTTGGCGACCATTCGCTCCTGCGAACCGCTCCAGGTCCTGCAAATCGAAAAAACGGCCTTCCTGCGCCTGCTCGAAAAAGTTCCCAAGATGGGCGCCTACTTCAGCCGCAACCTGGCGCGGCGCCTCCATAAAACTTCCACCGAGGCGCATCTCAATATCTATTCGCTCGACTTGTCGGGCAACTTGCAGCGCTTCGATCTCCTCACCATTTTCCAGGCCATCACCGGCATGAACCACACCGGGGAACTGCACCTGAACAATTCGAGCCATGACCTCATCGGCAGCTTCTTCTTTCGCGAGGGACGTGTCGAATACGCCCGTTTTGCCCATCTCGAAGGAGTCGAAGCGGTCTGGCAGGGGTTTGTCGAATCGGCCACCGAAGGCAGCTTCACTTTCCGCGTTCTCGCCGAACCCACGTCTCCCTTCAGCAAGGACCATCTCATCCAGATCGAAAGCACCGACCTGCTTATGCAGGGTGTCGGTCGCCGCGATACGTACCAGTCCATCCCCGAAGAGTTGCGCAAAATGGAAGGACGACTCAGCCGCAAAAGTGAAGCGCTGGAATGGAACGACGCCGAAACCGCTCTTCTCACCGAACGCATCTGGGAGTTGATCGCCAAGCGCCCCCAACCGATGATCAGCTTGTGGCGACGACTGAATTATTCGGCGCTTACTTTTCTGGAAACGGTGAATGTCTTGCTGCAAACCGGGCAAGTCGAGTTGTTGGTCGAAGCACCGGCCGAACAGTCCACGGAATAGAGATCAATGTCTTGATTTGGATCTCGAGACGGCTTTCGAGCGCCAGCGAGCCAGTCATTTTACCGAAATTTTCCATCTGTCATCCTGAGCTTGTCGAAGGATCAGACACGCTGTTTTTTCCGAAAATCGGGAGATCACGGAAAGACTCCGCATTCAAATTGTCCAGCTTATCGACATTTTTAACGTGTCTGATCCCTCGACAAGCTCGGGATGACAAGATTTCAACAGGCAATAAGAAGTTTTATGTAGATATAAGGTTATTACTAATTTTTAAGGAAAAACCAGCTACTAATAGCTGGATGTTTTCCTCTTGCTACCATATATAGTAAGGCACGTCATGAAGTCGCCTGCCAGTTATGCCCCGCCGCGTCGATTGGGCGGCAAGAAGCCGGTCCGGCTCGATCTTCGCCGGGCCAAGCCGTCAGTGCCTGAAGACGAATTGATCGACC
>Ga0207039_1220_pt1 | contig 10587 bp, 11 predicted proteins | sample Alteio_BWMinCont_74_FD_153264 | JGI IMG/M metagenome (GOLD analysis project Ga0207039, IMG submission 153264) | Enriched cells from forest soil in Barre Woods Harvard Forest LTER site, Petersham, Massachusetts, United States -... | ecosystem: Environmental > Terrestrial > Soil > Temperate forest >... | reverse complement strand
CTCCTACGCCGCCAGTTTCTTCAGCCCCGTCAAGTTGATTGCCGTGGTGGGTGACACTGTCCGCATTCTCATCTCGGGCTCGCCCGAGAAACCGGCGGTTCGTTTCGACGGAGCGGCCCTGCCGGTTTATCCAACGGGAAAACAAGGCACATGGAAGGCGCTCCTCGGTATTCCGGCCACGACCTCCGGCGGAACCTATCCGGTCGAGGCGGCGGGACAAACCATCCCGCTCCCGGTGAAAGCCGAGGTCTTTCCATCCGAATCCATCACGTTCACGCCGGAAAAGAAAAAACTTCTTGCGGCGGGGCCCTCCGAGACGAAGCGCTTGCGTAAACTTTTAAAAGGCGAAACGAACCAACAGCTTTGGACGGGAAAGTTTATCCGGCCGGTCCAGGGCAGGATTATCACGGTCTTCGGCGTGCGCCGGAACTACGAGGATTATCACCGGGGCGTCGACATGGAAGCGGGGCAGGGGGGAAAGATCCTCGCGCCAGCGGGCGGAAAAGTCATCCTCGCGGAGAAACTTATTCTGCATGGCAACACGCTCCTCATCGACCATGGCCAGGGCGTGATGTCGATCTACCTGCATTTATCGAAGTTCCTGGTAAAAGAAGGGGACGAGGTGAAAAAGAAACAGCCGGTGGGGTTGGTGGGAAGCACGGGTTTATCGACCGCGCCGCATCTTCATTGGGGAGTGTACGTCCACGGCGTTCCGGTCGATCCGCTCGACTGGACGCGCCGCAAATTCTAATCGCCGAGCGAATCCAGCAGTTTCTGGGCCTTGTCCTTGGGACTGCCGTCCCGGGAAGTCTCTCCCTCCGACGGCATCACGGTCACGCGGAACGCCTCGGCCCGGGCGCCCTTCTTGTCCCCCATCGCCTGTAAAACTTCCGCCAGATACAGGTGGTTCAAAGCATTGCCGGGTGCCAAGGCCACGGCCTTCTCCAGATATTCTTTGGCGCGCTTGTTGCTCCCGCCCAAAGCGCCCGGCATCTCATAATCAATCTTTCCCAGGATGCGGTAAGCCCCGGCGTCTGAAAAACCGGGCTCGATCTGGATCACTTTCTGCATTTCGCGCTCGGTCTCATGGACATATTTGAGTTTTGAAAATGCCCCGGCATGGCGGGCGATCTTGGCGGCGGTCAGGCCCAAATAGTAATGGGGCGCGGCGCTCTGGGGCTCCACCACCACGGCCTCCTGCGCTTTTTTGTAAGCCTGCTCATAAACGGGCGCCGCCTCATCCTCCGGCAGGGCATCGGCCTTGCGGCACAAGGCCCGGGCCTCGAGCCAAACAGTATCGTCAGCCTGGGCCATATCGGCCCCGACCCGGACAACCGAACCACCCAACACAACCAACACCAATAAGAGAGATTCCTTCTTAGAAATCATGATCATTTCTTCCAGGCGAGCGTCACGCCGTCGCGAAGCGTCACCATCACGGCTTCCATACGCCGGTCCCGCAAAACCAACCGGTTGAACTTCACGATGGCGCGGTCCGTAGCATCTTTGGGCGCCAACACGCGACCACTCCACAGCACGTTATCAACCGCGATGAGCCCACCCCGCCGGAGCTTGGGGACGCAGGCCTTCCAATAGTTCGCGTAGTTTTCCTTGTCGGCGTCGATGAAAACAAGGTCAAAGGGAGCTTTCAGTTTCTTCAGGCTATCGGCCGCAGGGCCAAGCCGGGAGGTAATCTTGCGACCATGGGTGCTCCGGTTCCAAAACGTGCGGGCGATGCGTGTCGTCTCGGGATTGATGTCGCAGGTGACGAGCCGCCCTCCCGGGGGAAGCCCTTCGGCCATCGCGAGCGCGCTATATCCCGTGAACGTGCCGATCTCAAGGATCCGGCGGGCCCTCGTCAAACGGACCAGCAAACGAAGGAACGCCCCTTCGAGATGTCCGACCTGCATTTGAGGTATCTTGGTCCGGGAATAGGTCTCTTTGACCAGGGCTTTCAATAAGGTGGATTCAGGCGCGCTGTGGGCGGCGGCGTAGCGTTCAATGGAAGCGGGAACCAGCGTCAGCATAAAGAGACATTAGCAAAGAGGGCGGCCCCCCGGCCATTACGCTTCTGCTAAAATGACCCATGCGTTACTGGCTGATGAAATCCGAGCCGGAAGCCTTCTCGATCGACGATCTGAAGAAACAAAAGGTCGTCGGATGGGATGGGGTGCGCAACTATCAGGCCCGAAACTACATGCGGGCGATGAAAAAGGGGGACCGGGCGCTGTTCTATTATTCGAATACCAAACCCACCGGCATCATCGGAATGATGGAGATCGCCCGGGAAGCCTATCCCGATCCAACCCAGTTCAACCACAAAAGCGACCACTACGACCCCGACTCGCCTGTGGAGGCACCCCGCTGGAGCCAGGTCGACGTCAAATTCCTGAAAGCCTTCTCTAAAATCCTCCCCCTGGACGAGATCAAAGGCCTCCCCGCGCTGCAAAATATGGTTCTTCTGAAACGCGGCCGGCTTTCGGTCCAACCCGTGACCACGCAAGAATGGAAAACAATCTTAAAACAGTTCTCATAACAGGCTGTTCAACAGGATTTGGGAGAGAATGGGTCTCCCGGTTCCTCGAACGCGGTTGGACCGTGGTCGCCACGATGCGTAATCTGAATGAACGCGGCAGTCTTTTTGCAGGGGAGCTCCAAAAATACCCGGACCGCCTGCACCTCTTATCACTGGATGTCACTAACGAACGGGAACGGAAAGAAGCGGTGGAATTTGTCCGGACCAGATTCAAACGGTTGGACGTCCTCATCAACAATGCCGGCTACGGACAGTTTGGAGCGCTCGAGGACATCACGGAAGCCCAGCTCCGCCGGCAGTTCGAGGTTAATTTCTTCGGCACTGTTTTTCTCACTCGCGACCTGTTGCCGATTCTCAGGGAATCGCGCGGGCGCATCATCAATCTCTCCTCCGTCGCCGGAACGATCGGGCTCCCCGTCTCAGGGGCCTACTGTTCCAGTAAATTCGCGCTGGAAGGCCTGAGCGAAAGTCTCTATTACGAGCTTAAACCGCTGGGCGTGCAGGTCTGCCTCGTGGAACCCGGTCGCCACCGGACCAGCTTCAGCCAAAATATGGAGTGGGGGGAGAAAAGCCGCCAGCCCGAGTCTCCCTATCGCCGGATGACGGAGAGCTATCTCAACCGCAAGAGCCAGTTGAGCGAACGCGTCGTGGTCTCCCAGGAAAACGTCGTGCGCCTTGTGGTCAAGCTGGCCGAATCCAAACAGATGCCTCTCCGGGTTTCCATCGGGATGGACGCCTGGGCAACGCGGCTGATCCAGGCGCTTCTTCCGAAACGCCTGCAAACAACTTTGCTGTCGTTGGTCTGGAAAAAGGCGCTCGGCTAACGCATGCCGTTCCGAAAAAAACACTGGAAGCGCCGCTGGACAACGCGGATCGCTCTCGCGACATTGGGCGGCGTGATCCTCTGGCTTCTTTTCCTGTGGCCCGAAATCACGGGCCTTTTGAGCCTCGATCAGACCCGCCGGGGATGGACGTTCCCTTCCACGATTTACTCCGACTGGCTTGTGCTCGAGCCCGGCCGGGCCCTCGGGACCGCACAGATCGAGGGCTACCTGAAAAAAGCGGGATACCAACCCTCTGCCGTACCTCAAATGCCGGGCACCTACGCCGATCTCAATAATTCTCTCCTCATCCACACCCGGCCCTTCTATGCCCCCGGAGAGCCCGATCCGTACGAGAGCGGACGCTTCCTGAAAATCACGGGGGCCGCCTCCGTCGAGCGGATCGAAACCTCGCCGGACGGAAACGCATGGACCTCCGCTAATGCCGTCCGGCTCGAGCCCATCATCATTGCCCGCCTTTACGACCAGTCTTTTGAGAACCGGGAGTTCGTCCGGCCGGAACGGATTCCCCTATGGCTCAAGAACGCCGTGGTCGCCGTTGAGGACCGCCGGTTCTATACCCATCACGGCTGGGACCTCCGGGGCATGGGCCGCGCCGCCGTCCAAGATCTCCGTCAGGGCCGCGTGACGCAAGGCGGCAGCACGATTACCCAGCAGGTCGCCAAGAATATTTTCCTGACCCGGGAACGCACGATCTGGAGAAAAGTGCTGGAGCTGGGCGTGGCCAAACTCATCGAGTGGCGCTACTCCAAAGAGGAGATCCTCGGGCTCTATCTCAACCAGGTCTACCTGGGACAGGACGGGACCGTCAGCGTCTCGGGCGTGGAATCGGCCTCCCGGTACTATTTTGGAAAGACCGTCAGCTCTCTCGACCTGTCCGAATGCGCGATGCTGGCCGGCCTGATCCGCTCCCCGTATCTCTACTCGCCGCTTCTCAACCCGCGGCGGGCCCTCGACCGGAGGAACTTCGTGATTGAAACGATGCGGGGACAGGGATTTGTCTCTCCGCAGGAAGCGGAGGAGGCCAAAGCCAAACCCCTAGGGATCCTGCTGTCCCGGAGCCGGACAGGCGGAAACAGTCTCTATTTCGTGGACGAGGTCCGGAACCAGCTCCTGAGCCGCTACTCCCCGACGGCCCTGACCTCGCAGGGACTCAAAATATTCACGACGCTCGATCCTTTCCTCCAGCAAGCCGCCGAGAAAGCGGCCAGAAATTCCGCGCACGAAACCGCGCTGATTGCGCTGGACCCGCAAACAGGTTCGGTCCGCGCGCTGGTGGGAGGACAGAACCACGCGTTAAGCCAGTTCAACCGCGCGACCCAGGCCCGGCGTCAGCCGGGGAGCGCCTTCAAACCCTTTGTCTACGCCGCGGCCTTTGATGAGTGGCAGACTTCCTCGCATCCCTGGACGCTGGCGAGCCTATTGGATGATTCGCCTTTCTCGGCGAGCCTGCCGGGCCAGCCCGAAGCCTGGAGTCCCCAGAATTATGACCGCCGCTTTCGCGGACGGGTCACCATCGCGCGGGCGCTTGAGGAATCCCTGAATGTCCCGACGGCCCGCCTGACGCAGGAGGTCACTCCTCACGCCGCCGCGGTCATCGCCCAGAAAATGGGGATCGAAAGTCCCTTGAAAGAAATCCTCTCGATCGGCCTCGGGACCAACGAGGTCACCCTGATCGAGCTCTGCTCCGCCTACACCGCCTTCGCCGAGGGCGGCTGGCGGGCCAAGCCGCTCCTCGTGAAATCCGTCGTCGACCACAACGGAAAGGTTCTGGAACAGGACGGGCCTCAACGGGACTATGCCCTGGATGCGCCGACCGCCTATCTGGTGACCTGGGCATTGAACCAGGCGTTGATCGAGGGCACCGGCAAGGCCGCGGTGACGCTCGGCATGACGGGGGGCTTCGCCGGCAAGACGGGAACAACCGAGGACGGAAAGGACGCCTGGTTCATCGGGTATTCGCCCAATATCCTCTGCGGGGTCTGGGTCGGGGACGACACCCCGCGAGCAGCGGGGCTTTCCGGCCCCGGACAGGCGCTCCCGGTATGGATAAATTTTATCCAGACGTCCAGCCTGGACCTCCATGTCAAACCCTTCGCAATCCCGCCTGAAATTCTCTTCAAAAGAATCGATGAAGATTCGGGTCTTCTGGCCCGGTCGGGCTGTCCCAGCGTCGCGACAATGCCCTTTGTGGGAGAGACCGCGCCGACCACGTACTGCCCGAACCACCCCGGCGGAGTCGTCGGCCTCCTCAGGAGATGGTTCGGGGCGCCCGGGGCCGCACCGTCACCGGTTCACTAACGCCGGTAAAACGAATAGAATGGGCGCATGAATTCGCGGCTGCTGGGACGCACGGGACAGAAAGTCTCCGAGATCGGTTTCGGCGCCTGGGGAATCGGAAAAAGCTGGTGGGGCAAGACGGACGATACCGAATCCCTGCGCTCTTTGCGGCGGGCCATCGAGCTGGGCGTCACTTTCTTTGACACCGCCTATGTGTACGGCGACGGCCACAGCGAACAACTCATCCACCAGGCGTTTCGGGAAACCCGCGGCCGATATTTCGTCGCCACCAAATGCCCACCCAAGAACATGGGTTGGCCCGCCGACCCCCGCACCCCCCTAAAAGAAGCCTTCCCGGAAGACTGGATGACCAGCTGTACCGAAAGAAGTCTCCAGAATCTTGGTACGGACTGCCTCGACCTTCAGCAATTCCATGTCTGGACGGACGCCTGGGTGGACCAGGATGAGTGGAAGAACACCGTGGCCAAACTCAAAAAACAGGGCAAGATCCGCTGGTTCGGCGTCTCCATCAATGATCTGGACCCGGACAGCGCCCTTCAATTGGTGGAATCGGGTCTGGTGGACACCGTGCAGGTCATCTACAACATTTTTGAACAGGCCCCGGCGAAGTCGCTCTTTCCCCTCTGTCAAAAGATGAACGTCGGGGTGATCGTCCGGGTCCCGCTGGACGAAGGGGGGCTCTCGGGAACCCTGACCCCTCAAACAAAGTTTGAAAAGGAAGATTTCCGCTCGAACTACTTCGCCGAGGGACGCCTCGCGGAAACCTGCGCCCGTGTCGAGAAGCTCAAACCTTTGCTTGAGTCCTACGCCCCCACCATCCCCGAGCTCGCGCTCAAATTCATCCTGGGCCATCCGGCGGTCTCGGTCGTGATCCCCGGAATGCGCCGGGTGAAAAACGTCGAGATCAACACCCGGATTTCAGGATCAGCACCTTTACCCAAAGATGTGCTTCAGGAACTCAAAAAACACGCCTGGAAACGGACCCGGCACCCGATCGTTTAAACCAAGGAGAAACTCCATGAGAAGAAAAGAATTATACGTGGCCATCTTTGCAGGATTCATCGGGGGAGCTCTCTCCAACCAGTTCTTCCAGGCGATCCCCGCCTTCGCCTCGGACCTCACCCGGGGACGGGTGCTGAGCGTGCAAAAACTCCTTATCACCGACAGCAACGGGGTCGCCCGGGTCGGGATGGGCGTGACGGACGACGGCCGGGTCACGATGGCGATCTCGGACCAAAAAGGGCAGGTGCGCATCGGCTTCGGGATCCTCAACAGCGGCGATCCATCGCTGGATTTCTATGATAATAACAACAAGGCCCGGATGGTCGTGGGGCTCAAAGATCAGGCGCCGTTTCTGGTGTTTGACGATGCGGCAGGGATCCACCGCGTCCTTCTCCGGGAAACCCCGGGGGGCTCGCCGCATCTGGACTTTAACGATTCGACGGGAAGTCCTCGCGCCACGATGGGCTGGATCGGCGAAAAAGCCGATACGTCGCTGGCGTTTCTCGATGGCGGGGGAAAAAGAATCTGGCAGGCGCCTTAACCCGTCGTCCCACCGTCACCGAAATTTTACCCCGCGTCTATGGGAAGCGGAGCCCGTTCCCGCTACACTTCCTTTATGACCACAGTGCAGACAGACTATGTCGCCGCGACGATCCGTCAGCAGATCGAGGCGCTAAAAAGCCTGGATCAGGAACTGGAAAAGGAGCCTCTCGGAAAAGAAGCTCTGTCGTGGAGACTGAAAGCCATCGAAATCCAGCTCCGGCGCCTCCGCGAAGCCGCCTGACCCCCCGCCAAGATAAGCAAAAAAGCCCTTGAAAACAGGGCTTACCTCCTGCATATACATAGTCGGTATCCCACATACATCAGGAGGAAGGACATGCCCTCTCAAATGACGAATGTATTAGCGATATGGATGGAAATGCTCAGAACGTTGGGGGTCATTAAACCCGCATCGTCTCACACACAAAAGACCGAAGATCTCGCCTCATAAACCCAAGATAATCGTCTCCGGCGTGCTGTAAAAACGTACAATCCTAGTATGGCTAAACAGAACAAGCCCAAGACCGCCGAGCCAGCGCCCAAGGCCCTCAAGCCAGCGGTCGTTGATCCGAGGCAGCTTAAAGACCTGATCTCCGTGGCCCGCGCCACCCTCAAAGACTTTGAAGTTTTGGGCATAAAAACCGTCTCCGAGCTGGCCCAGCAGGAAGCCAAAGGGCTTTACAAAAAACTCTGCAAACTCTCCGCCGAACGGCACGACGCCTGCACCGAAGACGTCTTCACCGCCGCGATCGCCCAGGCCAAAAATCCGAAACTCTCCGCTGAAAAGTGCGACTGGTGGTACTGGAACCGCCGCCGCAAACGCGCCCCCAAAACCCCCGTCTAAAGCCGCCACTTTTGGTATAATTACCTTAGTGGCCACCGCAACCTCCGCCAATCCACATTTACCCTTTACCAGCGACCTATTTTCGTACAGGCGCCGGAAAACGCGCGTCGTCATGGTCGGGGACGTCCCGGTGGGGGGAACCCACCCGATTGTCCTCCAGTCCATGGCCACCACGAAAACACAGAACACCGAGGCGACCGTCGCCCAATCCATCCGGATGATCAAATCCGGCGCCCAGATCGTCCGCATCACTGCCCCCACCGAAGTCGACGCTAAAAATCTCAAGAACATCCGGGCCGCTTTGACCGCTCAGGGTTATAAAACACCCATCGTCGCCGACATCCACTTCCGCCCCGAGGCCGCGATGGAAGCCGCCAACTGGGTCGAGAAGGTGCGCGTCAACCCCGGCAACTTTACCGACTCCAAAGCTTTCAAAATCAGGGAATACACTGACGCCCAGTACAACGAAGAACTCGAACGAATCGAGGAACGCTTCGCCCCTCTGGTCCTCAAACTCAAGAAGCTGGGCCGGGCCATCCGCGTCGGCACCAACCACGGCTCGCTCTCCGACCGGATTATGAACCGCTACGGCGACAGCCCGGAAGGGATGGTGGAATCCGCCCTCGAATTTGTCCGCATCTGCCGCAAAAACAATTTTCACGATATCATCCTCTCCATGAAAGCCTCCAACCCCAAAGTCATGATCGCGGCCTACCGCCTGCTCGCGGCCCAGATGACACTGGAAGGGATGGACTACCCGTTCCACCTCGGCGTCACCGAGGCCGGCGACGGGGAAGACGGCCGGATCAAATCCGCCATCGGGATCGGGAGTCTTTTGGAAGACGGCATCGGCGACACGATCCGCGTCTCCCTCACCGAAGACCCGGAGTTCGAATTGCCCGCCTGCCAGATGATCGCCGCGCCTTATCAAAACCGGAAAGACGGCTCCGTCAACGTCAGCGTTCCGGCGGGATGGACAGGGGCGCACACCGACAACTTTTATCACTACAGCCGCCGCCCCAGCCGCACCGTGAACGTCGGGCCGTTCTCGATCGGCGGCGAAACAACGGTGCGCACGGTGATCCATGGGGGCCTCAATCCCACCGCTGAAAACATGGTGCTGGAAGGACAACTCAGGGATTCCAAGGATTTTCCGCTGGAGTTCGTCGAATGGAATTTAGAGAGTCAGAAAACCCTGCTGGATCTCCGGGCTTCCTATGAAACTCTCAAAAAACAGGGAAATTCTCCGGCTTATCTCGCCCGAGTGAGACCCTCTAGCCCGCTGACCCTTGAAGCGCTGAAAGAAGAAGGCGTTCACGCCGTTTGTCTCGCCTTCCCTGAAGCCCAGTCGCTCAACGGCAATACAGCCTCCGAACTGGAAGCCTGCCAGCGCGTGGCCCGAGAGGCCAAGACTCAGGGCAAACCCCTCTTTCTGGAAGCCCATGACGCGCAAACTCTTTTGACAGTGGCCAAAAGCGTCGCCTCCATCACATGGAACATCGTGCTGTCGTTGGATGGGCAGGATGCCTCAAGCCTCATCCGGCAATACCGATTTCTGGCCGCCGATCCTTTCATCAAAGAAAGCGCGTTTCCCATTCACCTGAAGGCGCCCAAGAATGATTCTTACGCCGAGCACCGCATCCAGGCTTCCATCCTCTTCGGGTCGCTTTTGTGCGACGGCATTGGCGACAGCGTGCAGGCGGGCGTTGGCCGGGATTTGAAACAGGATTTGACGCTTGTCTATAACCTTCTTCAAGGGGCGGGGGTGCGGATCTCAAAGACCGAATATGTTTCCTGCCCTTCCTGCGGCCGGACGCTCTTTGACCGTCAGGGGTGTCGCCGATCCCTGAATTAGCCCCCCCGGAACAATAAACCGCACCACATTTCCATCGGGAGCGGACCCTTTGAGGATTTCACTCATCTGCAAGTTGATCTGAGTGGTGCCGTCACCCGGTTGATCAACGGCGATGACTTTTCCCACGACGATGAGGTCGGACTCCTCGATCATGTTTTGGAGTATCTGAGCGTCGGGAACGGAAGCTCGGACCCCCGCCGGAAACGTCCAAAGAGCCGCGGCGGCCATGAGCGCGCCGACGTTGAATAAGTTTTTCATTCCCTCTGATTATAGCCTAAGCGTAGCAACCCCAAAAGGTGGGCCCCGGTCGCCATTAACTGGCGACCGGGGTTATTATGGTCTTCTTTATTGGACGGCTGTCGTCTTTGGATTGATTTTCTTGGAACCCTTTGACGACAGCATACTCTCGTTCGGATTAAGTTCTCCTTACCGAACCGTAAACAAACTGTAAAAATAAACGGGTTGATTTTAAGGCGTGTTTTTAGGGGATTGTCAGGCGGGAACGGGGTCGACCCACTTGCCGTGGGTTTTGATGAGTTCGATCAACTTTCCATCGGCGATCTCGGTGGGGATTCCCTTTTCAACGCAGTCTTTGCCGACGTAAAGATTGATCTTGCCGGGCCCCCCGCCGACGTAGCCGAAGTCGGCGTCAGCCATCTCGCCGGGA
>Ga0207039_1219_pt1 | contig 10629 bp, 4 predicted proteins | sample Alteio_BWMinCont_74_FD_153264 | JGI IMG/M metagenome (GOLD analysis project Ga0207039, IMG submission 153264) | Enriched cells from forest soil in Barre Woods Harvard Forest LTER site, Petersham, Massachusetts, United States -... | ecosystem: Environmental > Terrestrial > Soil > Temperate forest >... | reverse complement strand
ACACCACTGAGGATCTGAGGGGTTTAATCAACAAAATTAAGGGGATAACACACTCACTTACCGGCCATTCACTGCCTTGCTATATCCACTAATCTTTCGAAAAAGGGTGTCGAGCGAAGCGAGGGTGGATTTATTAATTATTTAAGGATGTGAAATGATAATCGGTCTCCTTAACGCTTCTGTACCGTTATCCTGTTGAGAATTTGTTTTATTAGAAAATAATCCCTTCGAAGAAATACCAGCTTTTGCTTCCAAAGATTCCACAAATTCCGTAATTGATTGACGTAAATTATAATTTGGTGTTTTGGATTTAATTGATTCTCTATCGAGGGGGCATTTTGTAATGGCTGGAATATTTCGTTTATCAAAGCTGTGCCCACATGAGAGTATCATTGGATTATCCATAATATCCATATCAATACAATCCTTCATGCCATCAGGAATTTTAATATCTTCATTGGTTTTTTCACGAACTTTATCTAATCGCTCCTGTAAAAGATGGGGTGTATCTTCAACTTTTTTTGCATCATAAATTTGTTTTGGAAGTGCTTTCCACATATAATAAAGACCCATTATCATCAATAATACAATGACTTCACTAAGGATAAGTTTGAGTTGTGGATCCGTATTAGTATCAGTAGTTAAACATTTAAAAAGATTTGCAGCTATTGCTGCAGAGCTAAATAAAAAAGATTTTTTGCAATAAGATCTACGGATTTGATCAGTACTAGAAAACATAATTTACTCCTTTATATTATGATTTAATTTTATAAATATCATAAGGCGGAGTATATCCTAGATATTGATAATTGCTCCATGTTTTTTTAAAACAACTATTAGTTGAAAAATAATCAATATAATTAAAAGAATTATAAATGCCATGAATAACAATTCGATTATCGACAAAAATATAATCGGGGTGATAATTGTCCATAATTTGACTGACAGATTGCTTAAATGCATGATTTGTGGAATAAATTATTTTGTCATGCTTATTAGAGGCCAAGATACCTGACAAAAGCCAATAGGGTAAAGAATATTCAGATAAATATTTTGCATCAGAATGTGTGTATTCTCTAATAAGCGAAGGTGGAGAGGTAGAGATAAAATAATAACTTTTATTTTTTGGTTGGCTATTAATAAAAGAAAATAAATCATTTAGTGGAGATGTAAGTCTGGCATGAATTGCATTATGAATCATTTTATTGACTGATTGGATAGGAATAAAGAATAAAATGATTCCTAATAATAAAATAAATAAAATATCTTTTATGATGAAAGCGCAAAAAACGTGCCTCAGCGTGACAGTCCAAAAAAGCCATGCTAACAAAAAAAACCCCATTGAAAAAGCAGGCAATAGTCGATAATAAGACCCGGTTTTTTGAATTAAATAAGCAATAACGCAACCAACCGTGTAAAGAAATATAAGCTGACTAAAATTGTCTGAAAAATATTTTTTTGGCAAAAAACAATATACAATTAAAACGCTTAAGATAAACAATAAAAGAGAATCTTGTGAAAAACACACCCATGCATTTGGAAATTCAGGATGATAAAAATAACTTGCTAATGGAATGACTAAAGATAAATAAGTTGGTTGTAGATAAATAACAGATAATACATAAATCCATAAAATAAAATAAATAGTTAATGATTCTATTCGAAATAATTTTTTTTGTTTAATAGAGATGTAGATTTCCAATAATAATAAAACAAAAATAAAATGCGGTTTAATTGCAAAACCAATGCCGGCGAGTACGCCGATTAATAATCCCCCCTTATTCAAAGGGTGGTTGGGGGCGATTTGTGTATTTAATAAAAATAAATAAGGCAGCGTTAAAATTAAAAACATATGCTCTCGCTGACCAAACTGAGAAATGGGAAAAATCAATAAAATACCAGTTAAAACTAAGAGAAGTAGTTTTTTATCTTGGCTGTGATTTAATAGTTGTGAACATAAAAATGAAGATAGTACTACCAAAGAAAAAATATAACATCGAATGGAAATGAGTGTTGATAAATGAGTTAATTTACTAAAAAGAACTGCAGGAATATAAATATAAATACTCATAGGAGTATTTATTTCGAAAAAATTATCCTGGTGTATACCTTCATTCAACAAGCGATCAGCCAGATGTGTTAGCCAACTGACATCCCAATTAATAAAAATAGATGATTGAATTAGCCATCCTGTTATAAATATAAAAAACAGGCTGCAGTTGAAAATACCTTTATTATTGAGCCACGTCATCCTGAAATCTTTGTTCCATATTATTTATAAATCAGTATAAAGGAAGGGGTGATCAAATGCACGTTTTATGGGTAATTTGTACCATGGTAGTTTAATACGGTTACGATTTTTTTATAATATTTGTACAATATCTTCTTTTAATAAACGAGTAGAGTGTACTTATGCAAACTTTTAAAAATTGCCCAACCGATAAAAATACTGCAGAAGAAAAGAGTAGCGAACTATTTTTTAATAAAAATTATTATGAGATTCTTGGTGTTGCAAATACGGCTAGTCTGCAAGCAATCAGAACTGCTTATCATAATTTATTAAAAATACATCATCCAGACAGAAATATACATTTATCGAGTGAATTAAAAAATCAAAAACAAAACATCAGTAAGAAGCTTACAGAAATATATGAAACACTAAGTGATCCGAGAAAGAGAGAACTCTACGATGCTGAAATCAAGAAATCTAATGTTCCATCCACTGGAATATTTGCATCAAAACCAAAGAGTACTCATGATGAAAAGATGGTAATGTCTGAAAGTGACTATATTCATGCATTGGAACGAAACTTTAAATATAAAAGTTACTCAACTGGTTCGCTAGACCCCATCGTAAGTGTAGCTAGTGTGATACCTAGTAAGCGATTAATCAACGCAATTGCTAAACAAAGGCCAATTGAAGAAATAAAACAAATCATTAGTTCAAATCCATCAATAGTGAATGAAACGGATTCTAATGGTAATAATGGTATCCATATTGCAATTGCATTAAATAGAAAAAGTTATGGATTAGAAGTCATTGAATTGTTGGTTAAAAATAGTTGCGACGTTTGTCATAAAAATCAACAAGGACAGTCACCTTTATATTTTTTGATTCATGCCAATCAATCATATAATTATTTTCATAATTTTGGTGAAGCATTTTTAATACTTGGAATAGTTAAAGCTGATATGATTAAATATTTGGATGAGTATTCCAAAGATGATTCCTTTAAACGTTTCATGAGATAGTTGAATAAACCTGTTAGTGAAGTTAGAGCTGAAGACACTAAGCCTGAAATCGTTTGGACATCAGCTCTTGCTCTTTACTAATTATATTCACTGTCCAGATTGCCAGCATTGCACTGATAGCCAATGAAAATTGCATAATACAAAAAAATGTTTCTAAACCAATAAAGTATCTAACAGCTTCTTCGCCATGAATGAAGATACCTTTTAAGCCTGCTAAAAACCAAATGATATCTCCAATGATACCAATGATGCAAAATAACCAACAAAGTGTCACAAGAATTGGTTTGCTAGTGTTGTTTGTTGAACTGCTTTGCCAAATGCTGTTGATCAACATAATGGGATAAAATAAATTAAATATAGGGATAAAGAATGAAATGACTATCCAGGCAGAAGAATGTTTTTTAGAGTTTAATATCGATAAATTATTATTAGCTCGACATATCCAAACCAAAAAAACAATCATGCCAATAAAAAATATTCCTCGGGATAGAAATAATATATTAGTGACTTTGGATGAAATATCGTCGACATGCTTTCCGATTTCAGGAGGCAAAGTATTAAATTCCATAGTGTGAATGGTGCCAAGTAAATGGATATAATCAATATCCAATCCTATCAAAATGCATTCTAAAAGAATAAAAAATACAAACACGCCCATCAATATATCTGCGATAAAGCGATTGGACTTATAGACAGCATCAACCATTCGAGAGCTCCTTTTGTTCGTTATAGTATATAAAAAACAATTTGTTTCGCCTAGTGATTGTAACTATATCAGTTTTCAGGTTTTGTCATGCCAGCGAAAGCTGGCATCCAGCCAGAGCTGCAACTGGATGCTAGCTTTCGCTGGCATGACAGTGCAAAATATCAAGGAATTTATTGGCTGATATTTCTACGAGGGTAAAATTTTGTATTACTCAATTTACCAAGATCCATAGTATCAAAATTAATTTGTTTTTTGTTTAAAAAGTCATTAAATTTAGCCAAAAGAGATAAATGTTTTTCATCAGACAATTGTTTTTGAAGTCCCTGTAATCTATAAAATATTTGAAAAACTACTTGCTCATAGAGTTGATCAATATTGGCACGCAAAATTCCATTTAATTCATCACAAAATTTAAGGGCTATTGAATTATGTTCCGAAGCAAAAAATGAGTGTTTGCAGTCAGGCACTTTTGTATTAATGTTAAAGGCTTGAGAAAGTTCATGTATAAATATTCTTATATTAGCTAATTTTTCATATTTCACTGCTTTATCTGGTGCACCATGCCAATCTGTATAAATAACATCCCTACAAACATCAGGAAATTGATCAAGACCGGTTTCTTTTAAAATTCGAAGTCCTTTTTGAATACTCGGTAATCTGTCTTCAGCTATACGAGGATATCTAAATAATTCGTTACAAACATCTTGATTAGCTATTAAATTATGTTTTTTAAGCAAACTAATAATAGTCTTTGAATCTTCAACTATATAAAATGGATCCTCCGTTAAGCCTTTGATTACACGCGGTGTCATTGGTAATTTTTCATCATTAAATATTTGCACGGTATGAATCACTTTTGCAATATAATCATTTGATAAAGCATCATGTCTAAGACAAACTAATGGATGGGTATCTAAATTTGCTTTTTTTAATTTAGTAATGATTTCAGCTCTATCATAAATCGCTCCCTTTTCTTCTAGGCATTTTTGCGCAGTATTTTGTAATAATGTATGACCTTCCAGTCCAGAGCGTTGAATTAATTGGATATTAGCAATCATTAGATCGATATGAGCAAATGAATATTCAGTAAATTTATGTGATAAAATCAAAGGATGCTTTTCAAGTCCAGCATTATTTAATTTAACATAGGCTACACAAATTTCATCAATATTTTCTGGAAACTCTTTAAAATGCTTGATAATAAAATCGGTAGGTATTAATTTTTTATTTTTTAGTGTCTCACTTCCTTTTAATAAACCTTCTAAAACTTTTCTGATAGTATAGCTCTGTAAGTAAAGTATTTTAGTTCGCAAAAAATCATCACCTAACAAGTTCCACTGATTTATAATATCAAAAATTTGACAGACAATATTAGCATCTATATCATCTTTGGAATTTATAACCCTTGATCTAATTAAAGGATCTTTGTCCAAATTTGCTTTTTTAAATCTACTCAATGAGTCAATAATATATTTAATACGCATAGATTTTATTGAATCCTGAGAACGTGCTACAGCAAGTAGGTGATTTTTTAATTCTATATCATTTTTTACATCCGATTGATAAAATAATTTGAGGTTGGTCAATAAGTCAGTAACCATAAAATCAAATTGAATTTTCAATAAAACCGATTTGATCTCAGGATCATTAAGGTAACCTTCCACTGCAAATCGAATTAACAATAATGTTTGATCGAAACGAGACAAAGGACCAAAATCAATCGTTTTATTTAATAAGTCAGAATCTTGATCCAGTTTAGCCTCCTTTAAGGCATTGACAGAATCTATAATGGATTTGGCGTCAGTCAGTATACCCAAACCATAATTTTTATCTAAAAGTTTAGTTTTGATGGAGCTTATGTGGTCCAGTTTAGCATCTTTAATCATCGATAATGATTGTTGTAAAGCTTCAATAAATTTAGGATCTGGATTTTTGATCACCGCTTGTCTTATTTTTATATTTTGATGCAGATTTGAGAGTTTGATTGCGTTAAGAGCAGCAATGATCTTTATGGCTGTTATTTGCAGGTGATTCAATTCAATGTGCTTATAGGAAATAAAATTTCTCTGCAGTATTTGTCTACGAACATCAGGATCTTTATCTAATTTTTCTTCCGCAAGCGCTTGGAAAGCATTTATGATATCTGTGATTGGAAAAGTTTTCTCGGATAATGAGTAATCTAAAACTTCCTTATCCAAATGTAAACCCGCTACTTTTAAGGGTTTGTATCTCATTATTGTATCGGAAGGATTAAGAGATGCTGAGTAAATCAATCGATCAAAGATAATAGGATCATTCTCCAATTTTTCTTCTTTCAGATTAGTATAACTCTTAATAATAGATTTTAATTTATCAGTGGTTTTGTATAGATTATTGTCGTCAAAAACATAGATTAAAATTCTTTCATTGTTTAAATTATTTTCTTTTAGAGCGTTCAGCAGTGTAATAACTTCAGTTAGCTTGTAATCTGCCAGATATTCCGTTTTTTTAAATAAAATATCCCAGAGGTTTTCATTTTCGATTAGAGTAGTATCGTTAAGATGTTTGTAAATATAAGCAACTTGTTTTGAAAAACGTTCAAGAGAATGTTTGTTTTCATTGCATATTTTCAACCAAACATCCAAATTAAATAAAAGCCCGTTCGCTGTTAATATATCAATGATATTAGATAGAATTCTGGGAGAATTTCTTAAACAAAATTTGCAAATATCAGCGTTATTAAGAAGTATAGGATATTGTGCCACTAGTGTTTTTATGACTGATAACCTTTCTACAATAAAATTTGCATTTTCTTTAATGTTCTCATAAGAGCTTTGAAATACCACTTGCAAAACGGATGGAAATTCTTTCAATTGATTTTTATCCAGAATATCTATCGCTACTTTAACATTATCAATGATATCTTTAATGGGTTTTTTATAATATGTATCTGAGAACAGTAATAAACATGCATGGCGAACATAAGGATTAAATTCTTTTTCTTGTCTTAACTTGGATAAGACATTAATAAAAAATGTGGGATCTGGATGAAAACAAGGAAAATAACAACTAATACTGTGCCTTATGGGGTTGTCAATTTCAAATGTAGCATCTTGGATAGTGATCAAACACTTGGAAATCTTACGTGCTGTAGCTTGAGAATTTTGGATAGCTAATAATTTTAAATTAGCTGTATCGAACAACTTATATTCAAGCAATTCATTCATTGCATCGATGGGTATTCTTAATATTTTGTCTCCAAATTGATTACAAATCGGTAAGAATTCATCCAGATTTCTTGGTGATAAAATCTGCTTTGCAATTTCATAGGTATAGGGAGATTGACAGTGATATTGAAACCAGGAAGATAAATTATTCTTGAGGGTTTTATCATTTTTCTCATCATGAATGCTCTTGCTTTCTAAAATAAGTTTATCAAGGTCATCCAGATATTTTTTATGTCTATTATCATTTTTATGAATTTGATACTGATTTTTTGAATCACCATATTGAAAACCTTGTTTAATATCTTCTAAAGGCTCATTTAAGGCTTGGCCAAACAGTTTAGGAGTTTTACCTCCAATACCAATATTAACTCGTAATATAGGTGAATCATCGGGTTGAGTGATTTTCTGGGCGAATTTTTTTAACAGGGGAGCTATCACTTTATCATCCCTTTCAGGCGTTAAGTTTTCCCATGAATCTAATACTAGATTTCCAGCTTTACTGAACCAGGCATATCCTTGTCCAACTATATTAAAATGTTGATAATTAATTTTTCCATCAATAATGTGTGGTTTATTAGGTATATTGGACGTATTTTTTAGCAAAACATAAAATCCATTGTTTTCCAATGTAAGTCCATCAATCACGCATTGCTCAGAAACGCCGCCCATTGATTGACAGCAATTGGTTAATGCACCCAAAACAAAGGCATTCAGATCATTAATAGGTAATTTAACTAAATGGTATCCTTCACATATTGCAGCATTGTCCGCGTCATCTTTAAAATCAAGACTAGAAATATGCACATCCGGTAAATTATCTTTTTTCTTAATGCTTTTTAAAACTTCAAGTGCCCTGTTAAAGATTGCATTATTAAAATTGTATTTTACAAATAGTTTTGCTAATTCAGGATTTTCAATTGCTCTTTCAAAATGAATGCATTTCGATGCATCTTGAGCTTCTTCTAAGTTTTTAGGGCATCTTCCACCTAAATATTTTTCGATAGCTTCTGCCTTATTAAATAATTTAATAATTTGATCGCCGCCTTCACGAATGAGTATTTGCCATTCTTTTAAATGTATTTTATTTTTATCTATCGCAGGTAAGGCTGGCATTAAAACATCGTGGATAGGTTTATCTGTTTTTGAGTAATAGTCGTTTTTTTCTAAGAATTCATCGACTAATGAAAACAATGTCAATGGATTTTTTAAATCATGGCCAAATAAAACTATCATTTTGTAGGCATGTACCAAAGCCACTTCATCTTTTTCATCATTATTTTTTTCAAATGAATCCGCTATAATTTTACAAAGCTTAAAAACTCTATTAAATAATTTTTTGGTTGTTGGAGGAATTTGATTTTTCTCATCACCTAATAATTTATGGGTTCTGTCTAACCTCATTAAGCTAGCTTCGATTGCTGCATCATTGAAAAAATCAGATGAAGAAGTTGGTTTAGTTTGGGTTCCATATAGAATATCTTCTAAGTGGGTATTTTGAATACTTAAGATTGCATCTTTAAGTTTGGAACCGGGTTTATAGTCATTAAAAAATTTTGCAATTTTCTCTTTTGCTTCGGTTGTTTTTTTTATTATTAATTCTTTAGATTCTACTGGAGGTTTTTTAGCCTCTATTTTGACTTCTTCAGATTTTTTTTCAGATAAATTTTTCGCACGATGTTTTTCAACATTGGCCCAATCAGCGAATAAGTAATTATTTAATTTACTTAAAAATAACATTCTTCCTGCGGGTGTTTCGTTTGATAAATCAGATTTTCTATTCTGGACAGGGCTTTCTTTATCATCTGTTAATTCTTTAGTATCAGAGCTAGGTTTATTTTTAACGTATTGTGATATACGTACTCCGGTTGAATCAAGTATATTGGTTCTAGCCCCTGCTTTGAGTAGAATACCTATCATAAGCTTATCATTTCTATTTGCTGCCAATTCTAAAGGAGTGAGACCATTTTTGTTAGTTGCATTAACATTGGCGCCAGCTGCAATCAGTTTTTTAACAATAGAACGATATGCTTTAATAGATAGATGAGTTTGCGACACTGCATAAATTAATGCAGTATCTTGATCTGCATTTACCATTTTGTTAATTTCAATTTTATCTTTTTTTAATTTTGCTAATACCATTGCAACAATATTTGGATTTCCCCTACCTGCTGCTTCTAAAACATCGTCAGGCTCAATAGCAGCATTATGTTTTAATAAGATTTTCACCACCTCTTCATGTCCATTATGAATTGCATTGAACAGTGGGGTGTGGTTATTTCTATCTTTTATATTAATATTTGCTTTGTTTAAAAGTAATTGTTCAACTAATTCATATTCACCTGAGGTAGCAGCTACATTTAATGAAGTTGACTGATCAAAACCTTGTTTGTTTAATTCAAGAAGATCCTTTTCTTTTGTTTCATATTTATAAGCGGCTATAATGGATGCAGTTGTGTGATCAAAATCAAATCGAGTTAATTCAGGAAGATAATCTTTAAGATCTTTTTCTATTTTTGTATCTTTGCGTTTTTGAATAATTGAATGAAAGAGTGCTGCTGGAGTTGGTCTTTTTTCTTCTATTTCATGATGACTATAAATTTGGATACGCAGAGGTATATATTCTATTTGGTCTTTAAAATCTGTAAAAAAACCTGATTTAATTTTTTTTATCAATTGATCTAAGGAAATAATTTCAGGTCTGTTAGTCCCATTTGAATCATAAATTATATATTTATTTGTATCTATCATCCGAATATACATAGAATGATCTGAAGTGCAAATACTTGCGCGATTATCCTTTTGAATGATTTGTTTAATAACATCTTCAAGTTCATTAGTATGACCTTTATAGGCAAATGAAAATGAATAAACTTTTCTTGGATGTTTAAAATTGCTTTTTTGATCTTTTTGCAAAATTTTATCGGTAGGAAGAAGAGTCAGAATGCTTTCAAATTCATCTTGAGGAATAATGCCGGATTTACCTAAAAAAGAATAATTAGATCCTAAGTTATCAATGGCAAATAAAGACTGAGTGAAAATATAAAAATCTTCGGCTTGTCTAATATAGCCTGCCTGGTCTTCATCAAATTTAGCATACGCTTTTTCACGTATTAATTTAACATGTTGATCTCTTATGATTTGCTTTTTTGAAGCATCCTCTTTGCATTCAATTAATTTTTTTTGCAAATCATCATAATGGGTCATTAACAGACGTTTCAACTCTGTTTGAAATTCCTTATAAAGAGTGCTCATTTTTGAAATTTCAGCATCAGAGGTTTGAGATAAAGTTTCTAATCTTGAATAGAAATCATTTTCTTCTTCATCCGAAAAAGATGAGCGCATTACCATTACTTTAAATGCATGGCACATTGGTTTTATAGAATTTTTTCTATCATTTTCCCAAGCCCAGGCCGGAGGGTTTTCTCCAATCGCCTTAAGAAAGGTAAGGATTTGTTTTAGAATACT
>Ga0207039_1217_pt1 | contig 10680 bp, 10 predicted proteins | sample Alteio_BWMinCont_74_FD_153264 | JGI IMG/M metagenome (GOLD analysis project Ga0207039, IMG submission 153264) | Enriched cells from forest soil in Barre Woods Harvard Forest LTER site, Petersham, Massachusetts, United States -... | ecosystem: Environmental > Terrestrial > Soil > Temperate forest >... | reverse complement strand
CACAAGTTAGACCACCACGGTCTTCAGACTCTTTCGCATCTGGATTTTCGGATTCAGATCTGGATGAGCGCGAAGCTGAGTGGTGGCGCCATCCCGGCTTTTTCGAGCCCGGCGATGGCAGTCTGCCAACTACCCGTCGGCAGACATCAGGTTTCAAACGAGAGTTTGATCCTGGCTCAGAATCAACGCTGGCGGCGTGCCTAACACATGCAAGTCGAACGAGAAAGTGGAGCAATCCATGAGTAACCTACCCTCGAGTGTGGAATAACATCGGGAAACCGATGCTAATACCGCATAATATCGCAAGATCAAAGCAGCAATGCGCTTGAGGAGGGGGTCGCGGCTGATTAGCTAGTTGGCGGGGTAACGGCCCACCAAGGCGAAGATCGGTAGCCGGCCTGAGAGGGCGCACGGCCACACTGGAACTGAAACACGGTCCAGACTCCTACGGGAGGCAGCAGTGGGGAATTTTGCGCAATGGGGGAAACCCTGACGCAGCAACGCCGCGTGGAGGATGAAGCCCCTTGGGGTGTAAACTCCTTTCGACCAAGACGATAATGACGGTACTGGTGGAAGAAGCACCGGCTAACTCTGTGCCAGCAGCCGCGGTAATACAGAGGGTGCAAGCGTTGTTCGGAATTATTGGGCGTAAAGGGCGCGTAGGCGGCGCGACAAGTCACCTGTGAAATCCCCGGGCTTAACCCGGGGCCTGCAGGCGAAACTGTCGTGCTGGAGTATGGGAGAGGTGCGTGGAATTCCCGGTGTAGCGGTGAAATGCGTAGATATCGGGAGGAACACCTGTGGCGAAAGCGGCGCACTGGACCATAACTGACGCTGAGGCGCGAAAGCTAGGGGAGCAAACAGGATTAGATACCCTGGTAGTCCTAGCCCTAAACGATGATTGCTTGGTGTGATCGGTACCCAATCCGATTGTGCCGTAGCTAACGCGATAAGCAATCCGCCTGGGGAGTACGGTCGCAAGGCTGAAACTCAAAGGAATTGACGGGGGCCCGCACAAGCGGTGGAGCATGTGGTTCAATTCGACGCAACGCGAAGAACCTTACCTGGGCTCGAAATGTAGTGGACCGGGGTAGAAATATCCCTTTCTCGCAAGAGACTGCTATATAGGTGCTGCATGGCTGTCGTCAGCTCGTGTCGTGAGATGTTGGGTTAAGTCCCGCAACGAGCGCAACCCTTATCCCTAGTTGCCATCGGGTCAAGCCGGGCACTCTAGTGAAACCGCCCGGGATAACCGGGAGGAAGGTGGGGATGACGTCAAGTCCTCATGGCCTTTATGTCCAGGGCTACACACGTGCTACAATGGTCGGTACAAACCGTCGCAAACCCGCGAGGGGGAGCTAATCGGAAAAAGCCGGCCTCAGTTCGGATTGGAGTCTGCAACCCGACTCCATGAAGCTGGAATCGCTAGTAATCGCGGATCAGAACGCCGCGGTGAATACGTTCCCGGGCCTTGTACACACCGCCCGTCACATCACGAAAGTGGACTGCACTAGAAGCCGGTGTGCTAACCCGCAAGGGAGGCAGCCGTCCAAGGTATGGTTCATGATTGGGGTGAAGTCGTAACAAGGTAGCCGTAGGAGAACCTGCGGCTGGATCACCTCCTTTCTAAGAGAGAACGTCATGGCACTCGCGCGTCCCTGAGCCTCTTCGGAACTTAAACTCCATCGGAGTCGCGGTTCCAAACGCAAATGGGATTAAATATGCGTGGGATGTTGCCATGTACCCCAAGCCAAGTCCACAATAACCTGAGGATGCGGCAAGGGAGTCTCGTTCGGATCTCTCTTTCTCGAATTTTCAGATCGAGTCTGTCTCGCAAGTTTTGAGATGAGCCGTTCTGTAGAAGATGCAGCCACGCTGCACTTCTCGCGTTCCATGATGGTCAGCTCCGGCTTAGCTGGAGCGCACGTTCAACCTTGTCCTCGAATTAAATTTTGAGCTTCTGGCTACTAGCTTCTAGCTCCTAGCTAAATCACGATCAATGGTTTGGCTAGAAGCTAGCAGCTAGCGGCTGGGAGCCTGTAGAATAGGCTCCGGTATTTACCGTGTGGCGCAGAGTGATCGAGGCCGTCTTGGTTTTTATGCTGGTGCTGATTAGTTTCGGCGCTCCAGTCTGGATCGGCGGTCGGCATTGGTATCCTCGCAAGCGCAAACGGCCGGGCCTGTAGCTCAGGTGGCTAGAGCGCACCCCTGATAAGGGTGAGGTCGATAGTTCAAGTCTATCCAGGCCCACCAGAAAATCAGTTGTTAGTCGCTAGTCGTTCGTCGTTGGCTTTTCGCTAACGACTAACGACCAAAGGCGAACGACGGGGTTGGGGCTGTAGCTCAGCTGGGAGAGCGCCTGGTTTGCAACCAGGAGGCCACCGGTTCGATCCCGGTCAGCTCCACCAATCAATGCGGTCCAACGCGATGTTGGGCGTCAATGCGACAACCGATTCGATATCGGTTCAATGGAAGTCGTACTGGCGCCGAACATTGGGTTGGAGGCGGCAAGGGGTTTGCACACCCCGAACTGAGTAAGACCCATACCCGCACACGCGGGGTGAGTGAAGGGTTGTTGATCTTAGGTTTTAGCTAACAGCTAAAGGCTAATAGCTAACAGCTTCTTTCACGAGGACGATATTTGACAACTGAATAGATTGGGCAAATACAAGGCGTTGTAAATTTTTATGAGTGCCTGATAGAAGCTGCTGGTGCGCGTAAACGTTGATAGGCGTTAAGCGCGCGATGAGCAGCAATAAAGGCCCATAGAGTTTAAGCGGCGTGTTTGAGTTTTGCTTCTAGCGGAAGGCGAAAGCCGGAAGCCGGAAGCCGATTCAAGTGTGTCGAGTAAATTTTGTGGTCAAGCTACTAAGGGCGCATGGTGGATGCCTTGGCAGAAGCAGGCGAAGAAGGACGTGGCAAGCTGCGATAAGCTTCGGGGAGCCGCAAGCAGGCATTGATCCGGAGATTTCCGAATGGGGAAACCCACGGAGGTGAACCCTCCGTACGGCCCGATGAATACATAGTCGGGTACGAGCGAACCCTGGGAAGTGAACCATCTCAGTACCAGGAGGAAAAGAAAGAAACCTCGATTGCGATAGTAGTGGCGAGCGAAATCGCATCAGCCTAAACCAGTCTCACCTTCGGGTGAGGCCGGGGTTGTAGGGTCGACAATAGTAGAGTTACCAATTTGGCCGTTAACTGAAGCCCTCTGGAAAGAGGGGCCATAGAGTGTGATAGCCACGTAAGTGAAAACGGACCAAACTCGAAGTCGATACCTGAGTACCGCGGAGCACGAGAAACTTTGCGGGAAGCTACGGGGACCATCCCGTAAGGCTAAATACTAGCTTCTGACCGATAGTGAACCAGTACCGTGAGGGAAAGGCGAAAAGAACCCCTGCGAGGGGAGTGAAATAGTACCTGAAACCGTGTGCCTACAAACGGTGGGAGGACTATGCCGTCGCAAGACGGAAAGTCTGACCGCGTGCCTATTGCATAATGAGCCGGCTAGTTATTCTTGTCAGCAAGGTTAAGCGAAAGCGAGCCGTAGCGAAAGCGAGTCCTAATAGGGCGAATCAGTTGGCAGGAATAGACGCGAAGCGGGATGATCTACCCTTGGCCAGGCTGAAAGTGGGGTAACACCCACCGGAGGGCCGAACGGGTGTTTGTTGAAAAAAGCTCCGATGAGCTGAGGGTAGGGGTGAAAGGCTAATCAAATTCCGTGATTGCTCGTTCTCTCCGAAATAGCTTTAGGGCTAGCCTCGTATGATTTGTCGTGGTGGTAGAGAACTGAATGGACTATGGGGCTTTCCAGCTTACAGAATCCAATCAAACTTCGAATGCCATTGAACAACCAATACGGGAGTCAGACTGCGGGGGCTAAGCTTCGTAGTCGAGAGGAAAACAGTCCAGACCGCCTGCTAAGGTCCCAAAATATCAGCTAAGTGGGAAAGGAAGTCGGAACGCCCAGACAGCCAGGAGGTTGGCTTAGAAGCAGCCATCCTTTAAAGAAAGCGTAATAGCTCACTGGTCAAGCGGTCCGGTGCCGACAATTTAACGGGGCTTAAGCTGATTACCGAAGCAACGGATGCACACCTTACGGGTGTGCGTGGTAGGAGAGCATTCTCAACAGTTTGAAGCTAGAGCGAGAGCACTGGTGGACGGTTGAGAAGAGACCCTGCCGGCATAAGTAGCGATAACGGAGGTGGGAACCCTCCGCGCCGAAAGTCTAAGGTTTCCTGAGAAAGGTTAATCCGCTCAGGGTCAGGCGGTCCCTAAGGCGAGGCCGAAAGGCGTAGCCGATGGACATCCGGTTAATATTCCGGACCTCCCTTGTTTTCGTTATTACGATGGGGTGACGCAGGAGGATAAGCAGGCCGTCCTATGGCTATGACGGTCGATGCGCGTAAGGTGTCTTCGATAGGAAAATCCGTTGAAGAGTTATCACTGAGGCGCAAAGCAGTACTCCGTATGGAGGAAAGCTGCCGATTCCACGCTGCCAAGAAAAACCTCTAAGGAGAAAATAAGGGAACCGTACCTCAAACCGACACAGGTAGACGAGGAGAATATCCAAAGGCGCTCGTGAGAACAGTTGGTAAGGAACTCGGCAATATAACCCCGTAACTTCGGGAGAAGGGGTGCCCCGGTAGAGTTCATAGCTCGAGGGGGCCGCAGCGAAATGCGCACTGCGACTGTTTAACAAAAACACAGGTCTCTGCAAAGTCGAAAACGACGTATAGGGGCTGACGCCTGCCCGGTGCTGGAAGGTTAAAGGGAGAGGTCAGACGCAAGTCGAAGCTTCGAACTGAAGCCCCAGTGAACGGCGGCCGTAACTATAACGGTCCTAAGGTAGCGAAATTCCTTGTCGGGTAAGTTCCGACCTGCACGAATGGCGTAACGAAAGTGCGACTGTCTTGCCGACTGACACGGCGAACTTGTAGTGCCGGTGAAGATGCCGGTTGCCCGCAACTAGACGGAAAGACCCCGTGCACCTTTACTATACTTTTACTATGAACTATGGCCCTTGCTGCGCAGGATAGGTGGGAGGCTTTGATTCCAGACTCTCGGGTTTGGAGGAGCCAACGGTGAGATACCACCCTGCGAGATCTGTGGTTCTAACTTAGTCCCGTGATCCGGGACAAGGACATAGTAAGACGGGTAGTTTGACTGGGGCGGTCGCCTCCTAAACGGTAACGGAGGCGCGCGAAGCTACGCTCAGGCTGTTTGGAAATCAGCCGTTGAATGCAAAAGTATAAGCGTGGTTGACTGCGAGACCAACAAGTCGAGCAGGTACGAAAGTAGGCTTTAGTGATCCGGTGGTTCTGCATGGAAGGGCCATCGCTCAACGGATAAAAGGTACGCCGGGGATAACAGGCTGATCGGAGCCAAGAGTTCATATCGACGCTCCGGTTTGGCACCTCGATGTCGGCTCATCGCATCCTGGAGCTGTAGAAGGTTCCAAGGGTTAGGCTGTTCGCCTATTAAAGCGGTACGTGAGCTGGGTTCAGAACGTCGCGAGACAGTTCGGTCCCTATCTGTTGTGGGCGCAGGAGATTTGAGAGGACCTGTCCTTAGTACGAGAGGACCGGGATGGACGAACCTCTTGTGTTCGAGCTGTCATGCCAATGGCACCGCTCGGTAGCGAAGTTCGGTAGTGATAACCGCTGAATGCATATAAGCGGGAAGCACTCCTCAAGATGAGATCTCCCAACCCATAAGGGTAAAGAAGGGCCCAGGAAGACTACCTGGTTGATAGGCTGGAGGTGGAAGAGTGGCAACACTCGTAGCTTACCAGTACTAATCGCCCGTTCGGCTTGACCATAAAATTTACTCGGTGCAGATACAGTTGCCAGCTCTCAGCTTTCAGCCTCGGCTAAAAACTGAGCTGAGGTGAGAGCAGCGTTTCTTCTCGACCGCCAGAATCTGGGTGGAAGAGATTAAACACGCTGACAACTGTGCGCCGACGCTTTTGAAATTCTTACGCGAAGCTTTTAGCTTCGAGAACGGAGAAGAAAGCAAAGCCGAAGTACGGTGGCAGAAATCGGAAGTTAACCATAAGAAAGTAAGCCACACCCAATCTATTCAGTTGTGAGGCATTGTCCTCACGATCTTTGAAAGCTAGCTTTCAGCTGTCAGCTCTCAGCTTTACCATGAGGGCGGGCGGTTGGAAGCGCTTACAAGTTTGCTGTCGAAGCTGACAGCTACGAGATGGCGTAGAGATCCTTCGCTGAAAGGCGCTCAGGATCTCGGCAGCAGGCTCCCGCGCGCAAAGAGCGCGCTCACGCCTGCTAAGCGCCTCGACTTGTCGGTGATCTTACCGCGGGGGATCCACCCGTTCCCATCCCGAACACGGAAGTTAAGCCCCGCAGGGCCGATGGTACTGCACGCGCCAAGTGTGTGGGAGCGTAGGTCGTTGCCGGCATTAATAAAGGCTACCAACAGAAATGTTGGTAGCCTTTTCCTTTGCGCGGGAGGCTTGTTAATTTCGCAACTCCCTTACTGTCCTTGTCGAAAACCCAGGAATCCCAAAAAATTGTGCCCAAGTGGCGATCGTGTGCCAGCGGTCGGCCCTGGGCTTTTGTAGCTTTGCCTTGTAGCATCTTCTTCCGCTGTAGTACTCAAGCACCCGGTACTTTCCGGCTAGGAACCCGGTAACCGCATCGAGGTATTCCTCCGCACAATACGACTTTGTGCATGGGAAGAACTCGATATAAAAGTGACCCACACCAAAGCCGAGTTCGTCGTGATTCTGCAAGCAGAGCCAAACCTTGTGTCGCAGTCCGGGCTGAGCTGGCATCGTGATGCTGATTTCTACAGGATCGTCGTGGTTCTCAGCCATTTGAAGGGAGGGAAAGCGCTTCGCAATTTCTACAAAGACGCCTCTCGCGATGCTCTCGGTATCACGCATGTCTGTGCCCCGAACCACTTTACTACGATCTTGCCCCCGCGAGATCCTTCGCAAAAAACGCTCAGGATTTCGGCAGAAGGCTCCAGCGCGCAAAAGACGCGCGCTCACGCCTTCTCCTTTTTCGAATCCATCCAGAAACTCCGCTGCGGGTGAATCAATTCCCCAAATTTGATGAGGATCGCCGATAGTACTCCGGTAACTTGAGAGGAAAAGCTAGAGTCCGTATGTTTGAGCAGTCTTGAAAAATCTCAAGACTGGATTGGGCCGCCTCGCGCCCCATTTTCACCGACACAAATTCATGGAGACCCAGATGCGCACGATTAGAATTCTAGGGTTGCTGATCTTCTGCTTCACGGGCCTGTCCGCGATCGCCCAACAGCCTACTGCGGATTCACCAAAAACAATCAACGCCAAGCCGTCCCAGGCCTCGGTTTATGTTTATCGCTATAAGCAATTTGTGGGTAGCGCCCTCGCGCCCTCGGTCTTCTGTGATGAAACCGAACTGGCGCGCATGGAGAACGGCCGCTACTTCACGGTAAAACTCGATCCCGGGAAACATACCTTCCGCTCCAACGACAAGCAGTCTGGAATGGAATTGGATGTGAAAGCGGGGCAGGAATACTTTCTCCGCGTGGAGATCGCAACCGGCTTCGCGAAAGGGCATGGCCGCCTGATCCTTATGTCCCCGGAGCAGGGAGGCTATGAGCTGAACTCGTCGAAACTCAAGCCCCTGGATTCAAACAAAGTCGCAAATGCTAGCCTTGTGTCGGTGGATGAAGTGCATCCCGAGACGCCGGCGGCCACGCCGAAGCCGGCGGTCCTGGTCGAGACTCACTAAAGACCGCAGCTCGTTGCCGGCATTAATAAAGGCTACCAACAGAAATGCTGGTAGCCTTTTCCTTTTGCAGTTGCGGTGGGGGAGATCCTTCGCAAAAACGCTCAGGATTTCGGCAGAAGGCTCCCGCACGCAAAGGACGCGCGCTCACGCCTTCTACGCGCCTCGATCTCGACGGCCTTTTCCTTTTGCGCTAGACTTCCGTAGTCATTCCCCGAGAGAGACGGTCCAACCTATGAAGAAATCACGGGTGCTTGCTCTGCTGGTTGTCGGCGCGCACTGGGTGGACGCCATTGGACACTTGTTCCTCGCCGCGAAGATTCTTCCAGCCCCAAACGACCACGTCAGTTGGTTGGCCGTCATCCTAATCACCTCAGGGCATTTGGTCGTATCCGTTGCGCTTTGGAAGCTCGGCGACAGGATCGCTGGGTGGACCTTGCTGATTTTCTTCCTGGCTGCTATGAGTGCTGACTTGTACGAGCACTTCCTGCACGCATCGGCGAACAACGTGTTCATGGCGGCATTCGGTTATTGGACGGCCTGGTTTGACGCGAGTGTGGTCGTGCTTCTTGCGCTCGAGATCCTAGGATGCGCCATTGGGACCCGGCTGCTCGGCGGCAGGACGAGGAGCAGAAATTCAGCTCCGGGGGTCAGTTCAAATCTCAATCGGCGGGACCTAAGACTTTCCGCCAGCCTGTCGTAAGACTCTTTGAACTGAGGAATTTGCTGCTTAACTTCTTCCGCGAAGTATCGCCGCGATTACCCGCGGACTTCGGCGCCCGTGCAACACGGCAATGACTGCGAGCGGTTTCTCATCCGGCGCGTAGGCGATCACATAATCTCGCACTAACTGAAACCGCAGGGGACGCGCGGTGAGGTCGGGACGGCTGTGGCCTGTGTGAGGAAAATCAGCAAGCGAGTGGATCGTGTCGTAGATTTCTTCCCGGACGCGATCGGCAGCGTCAAGGCTATCGGCGGCGATGTAGTCCCAGATTTCTTCGAGATCGGTGTACGCCTCCGGATGGAGGACAAAACCGCTCATGAACGGGCGCGACGCGCATCACTCTTGCTCTTGCGCCGAAGGTTGGCGAAGGCCTCTTCCCCGTCCACGGGCTTCACGCGACCGCTCTTGAGATCGTCGTAGCGGCTATCCAGCATCCCGCGGACTTGGGCCAGTTCCTGGAGATATCCGGCCATCGCGTCTTCGATCAAGTCGTTCGGCTCGCGGCCAGTCTTCGAGGCCAGCTCCTGCAGGCGGGACTCGGTTTCGGGACGGAGGTGCACTTCCATATTTGCTAGTCTAGAGAGGGCGATGGGCAGTGTCAAAGCCGATAAACGGCTGAATAGAGGCTAAGCCCCGCAGGGCCGATGGTACTGCACGCGCCAAGTGTGTGGGAGCCCGTTCGGCAGGCTCAGGGTAAACTGCGGTCGTTGCCGGCATTAATAAAGGCCGCCAAGGGAAATCTCGAGGGCCTTTTCCACTTTTTGATCCGCCCTCCCTATCCCGCGGCTTCGCGGGAGTCGTCGTCCGGTGCCCCGCGTTGCCACCAGGTGATTAGTGCATTTCGAGCGATGTACTCGAACAAGTGGAAGAGCATCGGTGCGTCCTTTGCCAGCCAAACTGCCCCCTTGGAACTCGTGGCCAGTGCAATGGACCTTTCGCTCGGGGCGGCCCAGCCCCGGTCCGCGAATGGGGACTCACTCATCGGCTCAGGGAACGGCTTCCCGTCGTGTAGGGCCTCCGACCTGCATCCGTATATCTTTCGAAGGACCCTTCGTATTTCAGCTTCCTGCCAATCGAACTGATAGGGGGAGGGAGGACGTGTCGGCGGCGGACCAGGCAGGAAGGACATTACGAAATCTACAAACTTCTTAGTGCTTCCGAGACTGTCCGCGATGTGCCGAGCGACCTCCGCCGCAACATCCGGTCCGATCTTCGAAAGATACGAGTAAAGGTCCGGACGGGACGACTGTAATCGATCGACTGGATCCCCATCTGCTCTCCGCCAACGACTAGCCGCCGTCTCCACTGCTGACACAAGCATCAGCCATGCTAACGATGGCTCCGATTCGATCAGCCACAGCGCATCTTGATACAAACGCGCAGCCCTAATGAGAGCACTTGCAGCCTGAGGGGTCATCAGCGGTAAGTGCCTAAGGACCTCGAGCGCTTCTAGGCCATGCTGCCCCTCAGCTGCGCCGGGTAGTCGCCAGCGCAAATGGTCTTCGCGGATTAGGGTTCCCGTCAACCTTCCAATTCCCCATTCAGTTGGTTTTCCCTTCGGGTCGCCACCAGGTTCGAACGACCGCGTCACGTTGCCCGCCCGGAGACGAATTCCCATTGCCAGAGATGCAAGCGCAGCGAGTTCTTCCGGGAATGATCCCCCGTGGTACAGATCAGTGGTCGTTTTCGTCATATCCGGCAAAGGCCAATCCACGTGTCCTGCGACGCGGAGGACGACAGACGCCTTGATTAGTCCAATCCGCGGGGTCGGAATGGTATTGATGAATTCATAAGGTCCGAATGCAACCTCGCCGGTTATGTGTGCGTCAGTGAAGAGCGGGAATTCATTAACGCCGAGGAGGGGATAACCGGCATTAGCGGCAATCCAGTTCGTGTAGATTGGTGGACCCGCGGGATGTGGCAGGGGAGAATTGGAATCAGCCAGCCTCATGCGGCGCTAATTCTACCGCAGGCGAAGGTCTGTGGGCGGGCGGTTCGTTGCCGGCATAAATAAAAGCCAGTCTGAGAAATCAGATTGGCCTTCTCCTTTTTCAGGGCACCGGCGACTTGTTTTTTCGATATTTCTCAGGGATTCGGCGACACTCATCGTAGGCATCGAAGGCACACGCGATTAAGGACTCCCTGCCGACAGGACATTCCGGGTTTTCTTCCGCCAACTCGGCGGATAGCTTCGCATATTTCGCATCATCATCT
>Ga0207039_1215_pt1 | contig 10696 bp, 8 predicted proteins | sample Alteio_BWMinCont_74_FD_153264 | JGI IMG/M metagenome (GOLD analysis project Ga0207039, IMG submission 153264) | Enriched cells from forest soil in Barre Woods Harvard Forest LTER site, Petersham, Massachusetts, United States -... | ecosystem: Environmental > Terrestrial > Soil > Temperate forest >... | reverse complement strand
CGCTGTAGATACAACAGCCATAGACTCATCACCAAATTTTAAAACGACACTTGCTTGATTATCTGTGTTATTTTCATAATTAATTCGGCCAGTTCCATGTATTTCGATAGGTTCTGCATTAGCTAGTAATCTAACTAGTGAAATTGGATAACAGCCTAGATTGCGAATACTTCCACCGGCGGTGGGATTAGCAACATCAGCTATATGTGCTGTATATGTAGCGTTGTATAGCTTAACGTCCCCAATTATTTTATTCTGGATAATTTCTTGTATTTTTTTTGCAAAAGGATGATATCGGTACATTAATGCTTCCATACAAAATACATTTGATTTCTTGATAATAGAAATTACTTCTCGCGCTTCTTCAACGCTAATGACAAAAGGCTTTTCACATAGAATATTTTTTCCTGCTTGAGCACAGCGAATAATCCATTCCTTGTGTAAATGATTAGGTAATCCTATATAAATAGCATCAATATCATTATCATCAAGTAAGTTTTGATAATCATTATAAACTCTGGGTACAGAGAATTTATTAGAAAAATTTTTCGCTGTAGTGAGTGATCGACTACCTATAGCGACAAGTTGACTAGTTTGTGATTCTTGAATTGCATTTGCCATCACTTCTGAAATATAACTAGTCCCTAAGATTCCCCACTTTATAGTTGTTTTCATTGCCATATACAGCTACCTAGTAACAAACAGTTCCCGCGTTTTACAGCGGGAAACTGTTGATAACTTATTAATTAACTACAATTACCTGACTTAACACAAACATCTAAATCTGTTGCGAATTTAAAATTATTACTTTGGTCATAAGTCACTTCCCAATCAAATACGCCGCCGATTGAGGGATAATTATGTGGTGGAATATAAGTATCACATGAAGTCCCTGTTCTTAAACATTGGATCGCACGTTTAATAGTGGATGTTGGCGTTGCAGGTGAACCATCGCTATTTCCATTTATATCAACAGAAGGATAACCTAGAACAACTTGGCTTGGATTCAAATAACTTATATAAGGTTGGAATCCAGTTTGACTACCTGAAGGAGTCGTTGCTGGCCAGTTTTCTAATAAATCTGCTGCCATTGCAACGGAAAAATCTGGGCTTGAAGTTGCATTAGGATCGTAACAAATTTCATTAAGACCATAGGCACATCCTGCATTATACAACTGGATTTGAACCCAACTTAACGAATTGTATGTTTGCATAATTAAGGAGGCATAATTCCCCCACGTTGCATTAAATCCTGATGTAGCAGAAATATTTGCAACTTGTGGTGTTAAAGAAATTAATGCATTCGGCATATCAGCATGCACTTTATTGATGATGCTTGCTAATACTGCAATATCACCTGTGGGATTGGTAAATGTACCGCCGGCATTAAAACCTTGCTCAATGTCAACATCAAATCCATCGAAACCATATTGTGTCATCATGTTTTCTAGGGATTGTACAAATGTTTGTGTGAAAACAGTCGGACTGGATGCCATATTTAACACTTGATCGAAATTGACACTTGTTCCAGCAACACTTGTCGATGCACCGCCTAAGGAAATAAGTACTTTAATACCTGCAGCATGCAATGAGTTAATATAAGCTTGCGTAACAGTATCAAATGCCCCAACAAGTTGTCCGGGTTGTGTCGTACTAAATAAAGCAAACGCAACAAAAACGTGAGTGTACCCCGCATTTGCTAACTTCGATGCAGACGGAGGTGTTTTCCATCCCGGAATATATCCCATGACTCTTCCACCAGATTGTTGTTGATAATTTATTGTTTCAGTAGCACCTGATGCTGCTGTAAGTGGTTGCGGATTAAATCCAGATGAATAACCAGAAACACTGGTTGAAGAAACACCATACACCACACCATCAGTCAAGTTAACAGTTCCTGTTCCGCTACCATTTGCAATGGTAACAGGTACAGTAACAGGTGTTGATCCATCATTTGGTGTTAACGTAACATTTATAGATGTTGTTGCTGCAGGTAATCCACTCACATTCAACGTTACACTATCCTGTGCGATTGGTTTACAAGTATAAGAAAGGGTAGTTGTTTGTGGCGCTGTTGAACTACTCACTAAACTCGCTGGACTAAAATTTCCCGCACAACGATTTCCATTAAATGAAATCACTGGTGTAGAAAAATTGTAAGTCACGCCATTTGCTAATTGCGGAACATTAGTTACTCCATTCCAACTGACTGCTGATGTTGCAGATGCACCTGTGTCAGCACGTGTAAATGTAATAGCCGGACTATTCTGATAACCAGCTAACACACTAGGTATTGCAGGGACTTGAACATTAATACTACCAAATAACATAATTTGGTTATATGTAATCGTTGAGCTTACTTTTTGATTTGCATTAACGGTTAAAATATTAGGAACTGCTGTTCCTTGGTAAGGATTACCTTGTGAACCGGTAACATTTTCAGGACTAATTGTATAGGTTCCAGGAACAAGACCTGTAAGTGAAACTGTGCCTCCCCAGGGCACCTGCATTACTGTAATGAGTTGTCCGGCTAAGCTCACATCTATTGGGGCATAAGATTGACTAGTTCCGCTAGGTTGTGTCGTGTTATTAGTTAAATCAATTTCTCCAGATTGCACAGGTGTTCCGTTGATATAAACTTTAACCGAGGTGGGATCATAACTTGCAGAAGTTGCACCATACAATATTGTAATGGATTTTCCGTTTGGAAGTTTGCTATTAGCCCAACTTGCTATGGGAAAATGTAAAAGCATTGATGCAAGAAATCCTGAGCCTGACGATGATTGTGAAGTAATTTGTAAATTATTATCTGGATAAGATAGAGGCGAAAAATTTCCCCAAAAATTCGTATTAAGGCTATTCATCGTATTAAAAGTAATAGTAGCATTTTGAAAATCCACTGTTGATCCGCAATTATTGGTGATTTGCAATGCGATATTATACCAATTCGAATCACCGGTTTTTGTAAACGCACCTGTGAGACAAGATGTTGGTTGTGGAGTTGACGCCATGCTTTTGAAAAAATGTGTCGGTTTTTTTAAATACTTTGCCTGCGTTACAGCATATCCGCAAAACGGTATTTGTAATACAGCAGCTAATGCTGCATATAATACTATTCTGTTTTTCATTAAACTATTCCTTGTATTAAAAAATGGATTTTATATTGTAATTTAAAATAGTATTTATTGCAGGTTATGATTTGGCTGCCAACAAACCCCAGAACAAGAATTGGAAGAAATCCGTTCATTTATACGTAAGTTACCAAAAGAACCCCAAGTAGAACAAACAGCATCACCTGGCGTATCAAGAGACACATTGTTTGGTGCTGGTGCTGCGGCTGATCGTAAGCCTGATACAAGTTCAGAAAGTCCCGGGGCTGCAGCAGCTGCAGATGATCGCTCTAAGCCCAAAACCCCTTAGATCCGAACATTCACATTCCAATTTTGTAACCTATTGAATGACTTATTAAATTTCTAAGTCTAATAGAATAAGCTATAATATATTAATATATAACTTCACCACTTTTAAAGCATGGATGCGAGTTAAAAGCGAGGTATCCATGTTCGGAAGCGTAGATCCTCATACCCATATTAGACAGTTGATGCAAAAGCTGAATTATCCTTCTGACGAAGGTGGTGTTTGTGCAGGTATTACAGAAGTAGGTGTCATTGAATTCCTTGGCGGAAATTTAGAAGGATTTAGTCAACGTATCCATGAGATGATGGGCATAACTCCTGATGATCTTTTGCTATATAAACTAACATTAGAAGATCGGAATAAATTTTGGCTTACGACGATGGGGCTGGCCATAGACGGGCTCCGATAGATTGCTTGGCCAATAAGGCCAGTGTTGATGCTATTGTTGTCTCTCATTTATGTTCTAAATTCCAATTTTTTTTCCGCCGAATCATAATCTGCAATAATATTTAAACAAGCATAAGGTAGTGAAATATTAAAATTGGCAAACATAGATCTATACTTTAACATTTTTATAGGACAAACTTTATTTATCAATGTTTCAGATTGTTTAAATCTTTTAATACGACCATAAAGCGTTTGTAAACGAATACTTTCTTCTGTATTTTTGGTGTTTTTAATTGTGTCTTTTAATTCATCTAAAGTAGTTATTGCTTTCTCAGCACCGATAATTCCTTTTCTTTTAAGAATTTCATGCGTTACAGGGTTACCATCTAATGTAACCCCGATAAAATTAACACCACTAACATCAATATTCTTAAAAAGATTCATATTATCTTTAATGTTTTCATTATAGATATCGTCATTATCATTCTCTGAAAAATTATCGCCTATTGCATGATCCATTAAAATCTGAGTTGATGGTAGCTGTCTATTAATGGCATTATCTTTTTTATCAGTTAATTTTTTTATATAACTTTCTTTATAATCACATTTAGATTCATCATAGTATTTTTCAATACGATCTTGCATTCGCGCGTAATTTAACTTAAGGGCATCTTTAACATTAGCTCCATGTTTTGCTAACATACTAACAATTCCAATATTTCCATCGAGAGCTGCTTTACCTAAGTATGAAATAGGGCAAATACCATTAAATGCTCTGCCTCGACCAATCCTACCCTCTGCAGTGGCTCCTCTCTCTAAAAGGTATTCTGTTATATCTTCAAAGCCGCCCTGAACTGCTGCTTCGATCGCATCATCGGCACCTACTATAAACTCAATTCTATCTTGAGCTATAGTTGCACCATGCTCAACAAGAATTTTAACCATTTTAAGATTACCTTTTTTTGCTGCAAACCATATTAATGGTTTAACAGCTCCACGATTTCCTCTAGAGTGTGCCCACTCACTTGCTCTAACTCCTTCCTTAAGAAATAGCTCTACTATTTCTATATGATTTAGATAAATCGCATCTCGAACTATATCTTCAACAATAAAATCATCTTTCCAACTATTTGATTTGGTTTTAGTTAAACAGAAGATTTCTTTAACTTTTTCTATGTTCTGAGTTTTAGCATGAAACGAGAGACTTTCAATGCTATTATAAAATTCCTTACTTTTTAGCTGAAAATAATAATCAATAGAAAGTTCATTTCCATAAAATCCAAAATTAGAATCTTTACTTACCTTTTTTAATTCTTTTAAACCATCTAAATAGTACTGTTTATGCATTGGTTTATATTCGATTTCAGAGCTACTCGATTCACATTGCAACTCAAATAATGTATCTGCTAATGATTCTTTAGTTTTACTTACAGCATCATTTAACAAACCAACTATATAAAAAATATGATTTGCGTTAAAAAAATCATTTTTATTCATCAAGTCTTCGTCAATTTTTTCAAATATTGAACGACAAGTGAATCTTAATAAGTTTTTTTCTTGACCATGAGTAGTATAGGTCGGATCATCATCTATTAACACAACATTATTTATTGTTTCAGTAGGTTTTAAAACTAACCTAAGATCTTTTTTCATATTTCCATTAAAAATACTTTGTTGTGGTGTTCCATCGTGTTTCACAATATGTTGGCGGGAAAAAATTGAAATATTTTTGATAATATCCGCATATTTTTCTGGAAAAGCTTTTTTAATAATTTCCGCAACCAATAGCTTGTTTCTTTCTTCATCTCCCTTGCTCATAAATGATAATGATGAGCCTGGAAATTTGGTAATTAGCCATTTAACAAATTCAACTGCACCAGGATGTAATATATGTAACCAATAAGCATCAATTACTAGATCTCTTTGCTTGAACCACTCAAGTGCGAAAAATCTTTTATTTAAATCTTCCCTGTTGCAATTAAATCCCGTTGCTAACGTATCATCTATATCTAATACAAAATGAAATTTTTCCAGATTTCCCACTGATTTTTCATCTGTAATAAAGCTGTGTTTATTTAAATCTGGCGTTATTCTTGATGAAGCCATTGCTTTTCTCCTAATTAAGTCTTTTTAGTATTATTATCTCTATACTATTTGCGTTTGGTTTGAATGCGAATGTGACATTTTCTTTCTCATCAAATTAATTGACCTAATTTTAATCATGTCTTATAAGAAAACATATCCGCTATAAACACTGGGTATAGACGCATATTTTATACGATGATTGGAGAAAGTGTTTATAAATCAATAAGATAACTAACCTAATTGACTTTTAATATAAGTGTGATCATAATATGCACACATAAATATGTATGAGGTCATTTTGTGTATAACTCATTAATAAATAGACAATTTCTGGATCAGATTTCAGGGTTTTTTGGCATAATAAATTTAAATGCTCAGTTTGAAATCGTCAATAAGACAGGTGCTGAATGGACTGGGTTTGATTCTGCTGATGAAATGAAAGGTTTGACTTATAGGGATGTGCGCTGTAAAGCAGCTGAAGATTACGAACTTTTTCTACAACATGACGAATTGGTAAAAGAGAAAGGTCGCATCCGTTTTATAGGTTATTATTGCTATTCAAACAATAGTTGGAAAATTATTTTAGGTGAAAAATATCTAATTAAAAATGAAGTCAATGAACCAATTGGAATTGTCAGTCATTTCAATGATTTTAGTAGATCGAATATTGTTGATGTAAGTCGATTTTTGATACATTCAAGAAAAAAATATGATAATAAAACAAATAATCAGTTTATTTATTTAATCGATGATTTTAATCAAATTAATTATAAATTTTCACCTAGACAAATGGAATGTTTGTTTTTTTTAATCCGTGGAAAAACTACTAAACAAATTGCACAAATCTTAAATTTATCGCCTAGAACAATTGAAGAACATATTATTCAAATTAAGTTAAAAATGAATTGCAACTCCATATCACAAGTAATCGAGCAATCAATATCTGAAGGTTATATCAATCTCCTACCAGAAAGCATCTTTGAAAAACTGAATCAAATGGATAATTAATTTTATCTAAAAAAACCAACTTTCACTTAAAATCATTCAGACTTTAAATAATTTCTGTCTAACACCTCAGTGATTAGACCGGATATACCTGACTCTGAATTCCATAGATAATATAAAAATAAAAAAATATTTGGAGTGGTTATGCAAAGAGTATCATTTTTAGACGATGTAAAGGTAGTGCCTGTAGTGCCCTATTCAGATAAATCTGAATCAAAATATCCGTTACAAGAACATAAAGAACCTGTTAAAGCTGAACTTGTTAAGATTAAAATAGATTCCACTATCAAATCAAAAGAATTTATTATAAATCCAATTAAAACCTGGACTGAATACTTTTTTAAATTAACGTTAAAAACTATCGAAGACGAGGAGTTTGATTTTGCAAAAATATTATTAGGCCCTGTATTAAATTATTTAAATCAGGAAATTATACGGTTGCAAAGGATATTACAAGAAGAACAAATAAAGCAAAATGCTAACCATGATATGTATCACTTAGTTACCGATTATATTGTTAAAAAATGGATCCATGAACACGCGCTTAGTGTTAAACAAGCAGGACGAGAAGAAATTTATAAAGAATTAACACAATTATTGAATAAAAAAATTAAAACGTTAATAAAACAACATCAAAGAAAGAAATTAATAATTGCATTTAGTAGTAATGAGAATTCCATACCTGTTGATGAAAAAAATACTGAAAAGTATGTTGCTTCATTTATGGATACATATGGACAATACTTGGAAAAAACAAAAGATCGATTACTGAATGAGAGTATACTTCGAAAGTTCTTGAATATAGAACCAAAAGATTTTGAGTTTCTCAATAAAGCACAAGGCGGAAATATTGAAGAACTTTTTACCCGATGGAAATCTCTAGAAAATATTTATACGACAAAATCCAAAAAATTTTTTGACGATCTACATGGTAATATCGACAAATTGAATTCTGAACGTCAATTAACAATTGAAAAATATAAAATTATTTCTAGAGAATGGATAACTATTAATTCTAAAATAATAGATATTTATCAAGATAAATTTCCAATTTTAAAGAACGAAAAATGGCTAGATTTAATTTGTGATACAAGAATACATAAAAAACCATCATGCACAAGTTTATTTAATGTTGCGGATGAAAAAGGACGCACTTTATTAGATTGTACATTTATAAAATTGTATGTAGATTCTCAGGATAGCTCGTGGAGCATTGCAAAGTATAATACTTTCATAAAAACATTATACGGCCACGGTTGTAGAATATTTTGGGGTAAGCATTTATCATTAAACCCATTTAATTTTGATATTCAAGTATCAGATATTAATCTAAAATGGAAACTTGCTTTAAATTTAGAATTTATTTCTATACTTATAATGGAACTTCAATCAATATTTTGTATTACACGACTACAAAAGGAAGTTAGAAATGAAACATTAAAATTCCTTGAAGAACATATTTCTGACTTTAATGAAGATTTATGGATTGATTATTTTGCCATTAGAGATGGAAAGAAAGAGTGCCTTTTACAACAAATGCATAATATTTATGATTTAATAAAATCACTTAATATTAGTTTAGTGAATTTTTCTAATTATAAACTAGCAGATGATATCAGGTGTACAATCATATGTTCGGAATCAAATAACCCTATACTGTTTAACAAACTTAAACAATTCACAGTACAATATAAAGACCAGGTCTATTCTGATGTTGAAGAATACTATTCTAGTAGAACACTGCTAGAAAAAATTGGATTTTTTAAAGCGGGTGTTAATGAAAGTCTTATTCCAAAACCAGAAAAACCTTACAGAGAACATCGAATGCCAGGGTTTTAATTTTTAAGATAAGCCTGTCAAATTGCAGGCTATAATGTCCTAAAGGTTGCGGCATGATTAAATCACCACGATAATAATTTGCCTCGCTCAACAGCAGGTACTAAATTCACTTTTCTGTATTTAATTTGCTCAAAATGATTCCTACCATTGTATAGAATACAAAATTCTTTTATGCCATGTTGTGGATTATAAGTATTAGCATATTTTCGATCTTGTGAATCTTGAGATCGAGTGTAAAGATGAATAGTGTAATTCAATGCAAGAGCAGTAAGATGTAATTCGTCTGCTGATAAATGCTGGCCTTGCTTACCTATAAATGCTGCATATTCGTGAATGATTTGAGGATGTTGAACAATAAAGTTCTCAACCGGTGAACCTTCATTCACGACTGTTCTGTATTTGGAATAAGCTTCTGCAAGATGAGGTGAGCCTATTATCCAGTCTTTTAATAAGCCACTTTCCTGATAGAAGCAACGTTGAAATTTATCTCTAAATTTATGTAACTTGTGTTCAGCTACTTCCTTAGCAGTAATATTATTATCAATGAATGTCAATACATCAGGATATTTTTTCAACTCTTTATCAAAAACACTCCATGTTCTTGTTGTTCTAAGGAATGACATAATAATTTTCCTATCTTGTAATTAATAAAGTAAGTTAATATTTTTATCCTAGTGGATTAGATGCGTTTTTTGCATCGTAATCCACCAATTTTTTTGATTTCTTAATTAGAATCTTTTTGAAGGAATTGCCGGCTCATCTTTCGCATCTTTACCAGTTTTATTTTTCTGGTATTGATCGAATGAATCATCTAGAAATGCTTGATATTGTTTTTCTTCGTCTGATACAGCCTTTGAGCATTTTTCTATTGAAATGGAGCATGCTTCAATTTTGTCTTTAATTTTTTGTGTTACAGGTAGAATGGATCTCTTATCATCTGTAATTTTCACATCTAATTGATAGTCATTAATAATTTGTACTAAAGTTTGTTTTGAATGAGGGCATAAATTTGGGTTGGCTGTATTCATTGTTTTATAGAAGAGATGTTCTACATAAGCCAAGGGTATTGATATTGCTGTCATGTAAATTGGGTAAGGAAATATAATATCCTCATAATCTAATAAACCAAAAAACAAAGAAAGACCTGCAATAGTCCCAAATATGACAGGTGTATCACTATTTTCAGAAGCAGATAAATTATGTAATTGTTGTTCTGTACGTGTTAATGTTGCTAATTCTGAAGTTAACTTTTTCAATTCTGATCTTAATTTTTTTAATTTTGCTGGTTCATGGTTAGAAAACATAAAAAACCTCTTGATTAGCTTGTAGTTACTTTGTAACTTTTCTAAAGATCTGTATAATACACATCCATTAGTCTAAATTCAATCTCCCCCCATTTATTTAGTACAGCGCATGAGTTACGTTACTATTCTTCAACTCACTTTGATAGGTAAATGGCGGCTCTTCACAGATTCGGTACCTGCCGCGCTCTAACTTATTGATTATGGAGAAATAATTAAAATATTTTTTTCACTTTAATTAAGGATTTACTGGGAAATCTACGCACGGATATTTTTGTTTAGTCATAAAAATATCTCTTTGAGAATCAACCATCCGGTCGCAAATGAATTGGTTGCACCAGCAATCCGCAAATTTATTAGATTCTGATGAGCAGTTTTATTTCATTAGATTTCCTCGCGACGGTCAAGTCCTGACTTGTCTACAAAATCACAAGAACTCGATGCGTCGTTTATTGTCTTTTGTTAAGACCTGAACTAATTCAATTTCAATTTGTACTCGAAGGCTTAGCAAAGGTAAGTCATGAATAACACGGCGAACATATGAATTTATTGTGCCTGGACTGCCATCTGCGGGATCTTTTGCATTATATCTTTATAACGCGACGGCAAACGATAGAGATGATATTGGTATTAGGATTGCAATTTACACTATTGACGCATTG
>Ga0207039_1214_pt1 | contig 10710 bp, 7 predicted proteins | sample Alteio_BWMinCont_74_FD_153264 | JGI IMG/M metagenome (GOLD analysis project Ga0207039, IMG submission 153264) | Enriched cells from forest soil in Barre Woods Harvard Forest LTER site, Petersham, Massachusetts, United States -... | ecosystem: Environmental > Terrestrial > Soil > Temperate forest >... | reverse complement strand
GCCCTGCTCGATTGCTGCGGCACGGGCGGCGGCGGATTGAATCTCCTGAATGTCTCGACCGGCCTGATGTTTATTCTTGGAGCACTCGGCATCCCGGTGGTGAAACATGGTAATCGTGGCATTACCAAAAAATCGGGCAGCGCGGATGTGCTCGAAGCGCTCGGCATCAAGATCGATCTCGCCCCGGAACAGGTGGCGCGCTGTCTTGAAGAAGTCGGTTGCGCGTTTCTCTTTGCACCGGCCTATCATCTCACCTTCAGCGTGATCGCCCCGGTGCGGCGCAGCCTGGGAGAGAAGGGACAGCGCACGGTTTTCAATCTGCTCGGGCCGTTGCTCAATCCGGCACGACCTGATGCACGTCTGGTGGGGGTCTTCAAACCTGAACATGTCGTTCTTTACGCAAAGGCGCTCGAACAAATGAAATGCCCAATGTTTTCCGTCGCTTGCGGCGAAGACGCTCCCAGCCGCAGAATGCTGGGAGAAGTGAGCGCCAACGGCACGACGCTCCTCGGCGGCACACTACGGCATGCGCAAGGCGAACCTTTCGAACGGCTGGAACGCAGGGCATTTCCCCCACAAAAGATCGAAACACTTTTTGTCCAGGATGCCGGGGAGAGCGCGAAGCGTCTCGTTGCCATTCTTTCCGGCGAAGAACAGGGCCTGGGACGCGAAACTTTGCTGATCAACGCGGCAATCGCCGCCTGGACACACGGAACTGCGACATCTCTTGAAGAAGGCCTGAGCCAAAGCGCCGAAGCACTCGATTCGGGACGCGCACGGGAATGCCTCAAACGCTGGCAGGAGTTTTCAAGCAAGGCCGTTCGTTAAATATTCACCTCAAAAAATTGTCATCCCGAGCTTGTCGAGGGACCTCTAATTATTCCATTCTCCCAAGGCTTTCTGAGCAAATGATTGGAGATCCTCCGACAAGCTCAGGATGACAATTCTGATTGATCAAGATGCGCCCCTTTTATCGTCTCGCCTACTTTCTTGTCGGCATCGAACTCTCTTTTCACCGCATCCGGATCGAGGGCCGCGAAAATGTGCCCCAGGGAGGGTGCCTGATCGTTTCCAATCACGTCAGCTACATGGACCCGACGACGGTCGGCTGGGCCGTGGCCCGCGAAATCTATTACCTGGGCCGCAAGACCCTTTTCAAGCCCCCGTTCTGGAGTTGGTTCCTGCCCATCTGCAATGTTCTTCCGATCGATCGCGATGGTCGTGATATTTCAGGACTTCGCAACATCATCAAACTTTTGAAAGCGGGAAAAGCGGTGCTTCTCTTTCCCGAAGGAACCCGTTCCCAGGACGGAGCCCTTCAACCCGCCGAGCCGGGCGCGGGGCTGGTCGCAATCAAGTCAGGCGTACCGGTCCTGCCCGTGCGCGTCTTCGGCACGTTCGAGAGTCTTTCCCGGCATCAAAAACGTCTTCGCTTTCATCCGATCCGCGTGGTCATTGGCAAACCTTATCTGCCCTCCATTCCGGAAGGCCAAAACGAAAAGCAGTCCTACCCGCGCGTGGCCCAAGAGATGATGGAGAAGATCGCGAACCTTGCCTGAAGGTTGTGTTCTTACATAACTTTAAGGTAACCGCTGCTTTACAAGTAATGAAACTGCGGGTTGGCTAGAACTTACTTACCCATGTCTTTTTCACGTTTTTTAGTCGCAGGTTTACTTGGTCTCGTTTTTACGTTGGCGCCGGTCAGGGCCGAACATACCGATGCGGTTACACCACCTACCGTTCCCGGTAGTGCCGCAGCGGTCGTGCCTTCCAATCCGGCAGGTCCGGCTGCTCCCGTCACCCCGCTTCCGGCAGCTATTCCCCCCACCCAGCCGCCCGCCACTCCCGCACCCGCGCCTCTTCCCACAACAAGTTCGGCACCGCCCCAAGGCACCCTCCTGCCCGAAGGCTCGGAACCGGAAAAATCGGTTGTACAGATCATCAATGGATTCCAGGAGCCCGATTGGTCCGCACCCTGGCTTTTCAACGTTCCGCACTTTGCTTCGGGCACCGGTTTCCTGATCGAAGGCAACCGGATCATGACCAATGCGCACGTGGTCGCATGGGCCCAGCAACTTCGCGTACGCCGTTACCACGATCCCAAGCCCTATTTCGCCAAGGTCGAATTCGTCGGGCAGGATGTCGATCTTGCGGTAATCAAGGTCGAGGATCCATCGTTCTATGAAGGCATGAAGCCGCTCCAGTTTGGCGATTTGCCCAAGGTCCGCTCCACGGTGGTCACCTACGGATTTCCCGCCGGTGGCCAGCAGATTTCCTACACGCGCGGGGTCGTTTCGCGCATCGAGGTGCAGGGCTATGTCCACATCGGCAATCGCGCTTTTCTTGCCGCGCAGACCGATGCCGCGATCAATCCCGGCAACAGCGGCGGTCCCGTGATCCAAGACGACAAGGTGGTGGGGGTTGCCTTTGAGGGAATTTCCGGACTGCAAAATACCGGTTATTTCATCCCCACCGGCATTATCCATCATTTCCTCGATGACATCAAAGATGGCACCTATGACGGCGTGCCCGAGGCGGGATTGCGCCTGGTCGCCCTGCAAAATCCGGCTTTCCGACGAATGTTGAAACTTCCCGAAAACAGCAACAAGGGCGTCCGGGTCGATCGCATCCTGAACATTCCCTCTACCCAGGCACTCATCAAACCCAACGATGTGATCATGCAGGTCGGCGATTACCCGGTGGATGATGATGGCACCATCACCTACGAAGGTAACACCGTCGGGGTCTCCGCCGCGATCGACATGGCACAGAATAATGACCTGCTTCCCCTCCGCATCTGGCGCGACGGCCAGATGATCGATGTCAAACTGCCGGTCAAGGTCTACACCGATGATTATGCGCAGGGTAATCAGTATGACGTTCTGCCTCGTTATTATATTTACGGCGGCCTGGTCTTCACTCCCCTGTCGCTCGATTATTTGAAAACATTTGGAACTGACTGGACCAATTCGGCGGGGCGTGAATTGATCTACGAACTGGCCTATCGCCACATCGAGGACCCGGAACACTGGCGTCCCGAGGCGGTCGTGCTCGCCTCGATTCTCGACCATTCAGTCAACGCCAACCTTCACGTCCGGGGCCGGGCGATGATCGATAAGATCAACGGCCAACGCATCGAGCGCTTGAGTGATGTGCCCAAGGCCTTCGCTGCCGGAACGGGTAATGAGGACTTGATCGAATTCCTGCCCGATCACCATTTTGAAGTTCTTCGCAGGGATGAAACCGTCAAGGCCACCCCCGATATTCTCGACATCTACCGGGTACCCGCCCAAAGCCGCTTATGATTTCCCTTATTTTCCAACCCAGATTCGGACGAGGCAACAAAACGGTTGCCTTCATCGCCTCCATTTTTTTGCCGTCCGTTTTCGCCCTCCATCTGCACGCCGCGCCGGAAAGCAAATCGGCATCTGCGGATAGTTTCAGCTGGGACAATTCGATCATTCATATCGAAGTCACCAGCAAGGAATACAGCTATGTCCAACCCTGGTCACGAACCGAACGCAAAGCTTTCAAGAGCGGCGTCGTCATCTCCAACCACCAGATCATCACCACGGCGGAAGACCTGGCGGACCAGACGCTCATCCGCCTGAAGAAACAGGGTGGCGGACTCTTCAGTCTGGGCCACGTGGTTTGGATCGATTACCACGCCAACCTCGCCGCGCTGACCACGGACGAAAAGGATTTTTGGACCGGATTGCAACCTGCCACGCTGGCCGAACCGGTGCCGATCAACGGACCGGCGCGCATCCTGCGCTGGGAAGACGATCAGCTTGAAAATCGCCAGGGCGAGATCGAGCACATGTCGGTCGAGAATTCTTCCCTGAGCTATATTTCGGTGCCTGTCCTGAAGATCGATTCGACAATACCTGGCGCGGGTTTCGGGGAAGCCGTTACCGCCGATGGCAAATTGATCGGGCTGGTCTGCCAGCAGGACGGCGACACGATTTCCGCAATTCCCACCTCCTTTATTTCATCGATTCTCAAGGCACGGCAAAACAACACCTACAGCGGCCTCGGTTATTTCGACTTCACCTGGGATACGATGGAAAATCCACTTAGCCTCGATTATCTCAAGCTTCCCGGGCCTGCCCGTGGCGTCATCGTCAAGGAAATCGGGCTGAAGCCGGGAGTGGTCTCGCTGGTGAAACCCCGCGATGTCATTTTGCAGATCGACGGTTTTGACATCGATGCCCAGGGTTATTACCACGACCCGCAATACAAGAAGCTTCTCCTCGAAAACCTATCCTCCCGCAACAAGTGGGCCGGGATGGATTCCAAGATGAAGATCTGGCGCGACGGCAAGGAGCAGGACATTGTCTACAAAATTCCCAAGGCTGAATTCAGCGACGATCTTGTTCCCTACCAATCCTTCGACCGCGATCCCGAATATGTGCTGACCGGTGGATTTGTTTTTGTGCCGCTGACCAATGCCTATTTGCGCAGCTGGGGCGCAAGCTGGCAGCAAAAAGCCCCGTTCCGTCTCTTTTATTATAATATGGACAAAGTGCATCCCGACCGTCCCCAGCGCGTGGTGCTTTCCCAAGTTCTGCCCGATCCCGTGAACCTCGGCTATGAAAGCCTGCGCAACATGGTGATCGACGAGGTCAACGGCGTGAAGATCAAACAAATTTCCGATCTTTTGGCCGCGCTCAAGACTCCGGTCAATGGTTTTGACATTTTCAAATTTGAATCAGGCGAATCCGTGCAAATGGCGGTCCTCGATTCAGCCGAATTGAATGATGCGACCCAGAAAATCATGGCTCATTATCACATTCCCCTGGATCACGTCATCGACTCCACGATCGCGCAGGAAAGTCCCACTATTCTGCCCGCGTCAACCACGCCGGTTGTAAAAAAATAAGCAAGAGGCCGTTCTCCTATCCGGCGGCGGCCATCTCGGCGTTCGAGCGCGAAACTCTTTGTGTCACGAGCTCCAAAACACCGGCCAGCCGAAACCGGGCGAGACTGCGCATGACTTCCAGCGGATTGAGTTTCGTCCGTTCGGCAATTTCACGTACGCTGCGATTTCCATCCGCGAGAATGAGAAGTCCCAAGTCGGCTGGAGTGGCTTCGACCGTATTGAGTGCCTCTCCTCCAACGTAATAAAGAATCGAGTCGATGGAAGGAATGGCCTGCTGAAGCGCCGCCAGCTCATCGACCTTTGTGGCCACGCCCGCGATCAATACCTGGGAATCGTAAACCGCAAGATCCCGCGCCAGATCCCCGGCTATAGGCTTTTCCTGAAAATCAAAATCGGCCTCGCGCCAGACAACAAATTGAAACAGGGCATGCAGAGCCGTATAGGCCCCAGTCTTTGCGTTAATGATGACGCCATTTTCAACCGCGAGAAACCCCTCCACGTCCTTGTACCTCATATTGAGATACCCGCTTTGCTTCGTGTTCACGAGCATGCGCAGAATCTCGGCAAAACTTGCCGTGGCAAAACTTCCAGAAAAGACAGGCATAAAAGGCGTTAGAGGGGACGATAGAGTAAGGGAGTTAACCTTCAGAGTGTACGAGCTAATTAGCACGTTACATGCCAGCGTTAAATTGAGACTCGTTCCGGGCATGGCGCTTGCTTTCCCGCACGCGTGTATGCAACAGCAACGTAATATTTTGATAGTCGATGACCAGACCGACATCCTGCGCATTCTGGAACGGGAATTCCGGCGCCGCGGCGAGTACTTGGTGTCGACTGCGAACAATCCCGCCGATGCGCTGGACTTGATGGAGAAATCACCGGTTGAGCTGGTTATTTCCGATGTGCGGCTCGGCGCCCAGACTGGATTTTCCCTGCTGCAAGAAGTCAATCATCGCCATCCGGGCGTCGGCACCATGCTGATGACCGCTTATCGTTCTCCCGCCTATCGTCAACAAGCCGATGCGTTGGGCGTTTCCTTTTTCCTCGAAAAACCCTTTCCCGTGGCAACCCTGGTCACGGCGGTGGAACGCTTTTTCGAACATCGCGCTTCCCAGGCTGAGGCGGCGCTCAAGCCATCTGCCGGAGATGAAATGGATACTATGTCCCATTTCAAACCGCAGGATCTGGTGCAGCTTTTTTGTCTGAATGGCCGCAATGTGCGCATCACCCTGAACTTTAATTCGGGCAAATCACCCGGTTATCTTTATATCCAGCGCGGACGCGTGTTACACGCTGAATTTGGCGAGCTCAAGGCGGAGGAAGCTTTTCATGCCTTGCTTCATGAACCTGATTCCAGCCTCGCCCTCCAGGAATGGAACGCCCCCGTGGAGCAAACCATCCAGGCAAGCTGGGAGCATCTTCTGCTCGAAGCAGCGCGACAACTCGATTCTGTCCAGGAAGAGGAAACCATGGAGGACGCGACTCCGATCGATCATGCCAGGCCCGTGGCTGTCGGCCCACCCCCTACCCCGGCACTGGCTAATCCATTCGATGATTTTTGGAAAATCGCGCAAATGCCATCGGCAAAATAAATTCGCAAGACAGGAAAAGCAGTGGTGCCCTAATTTGAAAAATATTTCAAAATAGTCGTTTTGTCATCCTGAGCTTGTCGAAGGATCAGCCTCCGAAAAGTAGGCACTTTATTCAATGGATGATAACTTGCCGGGAGCTGATCCTTCGACAAGCTCAGGATGACAAAATACTTAAACTGTACCCTTACCGAAAAAGCCCCGGTCTTGTTTTCATTTCAATCCTGGGATAAAATTCGCGATGCCATGGAAACCGCGCCGCTCGCAAGCGGAAATATATTGCCCTTCCGTGGTCTCATCTCCCGTTAAACCCACGGAGATGATTTTCTGACCATGCGCTGGCCTCACATTTTTTTTAAAACCAGGACTCCCAAACGAGGTGACGAACCAGAGACTTCTCCTCCCGTTGCCTCATCACCTCCAGAACCGGCCCCGAGCGTCCCCCCACCCACTGCGGTTGATTCATCGATTCCCCCTGCCCATCCTGTTCCGATCGTTCGCGCCCCGGCTATTGCACCCCATACCCCGACTTTGAAATCAGGTGTCCTGGAATCGCGCCGCCTGACGATTCCCGGCACAGGCGGCATCACTTCACGCATGCCACCCCCGACCACCACGGTCAAAGTCGTTTCGACACCACCGCCAGCTCCGGAATCCAATACCCTGGATGAACCCACGACGCTGGAAAAATCATTGGAGAAAAATGTCGAGCGAGCGATGGCCGAAGCCGATACCTTGCGCGCCCTCACCCGTTCCGGGGGCGTTCTCATCGTCAAGCGTACCGATAAGTTACCATCTGTTCCTGCCACACCACTTGCACTTAAAACTGAGGAGCCAAAACAATCCGAACCATCTCCCGCCATGGAAGAAAAAAAAGACGAGCCTGCTCCCGCGCCAATCGAATCTGATTCCACGCCTTCCCTTCCGCCCGGTGTTACGTTTTTCCGCCGCAAAGCCAGGATGGCGGATGTAGCACGCATTGTCCTGCCGCCCAAACGTGAAGAACCGGAAAAGCCGGAGCCCGATGCGAACCAAGAGGAGCCACTGCCGCCATCTCCCGCGCCTGCCGCGGTCGTGCCCCCCTCTTTTCCCGTGACCGTCGAGACCGGCAGCATCATCGAAAAGCCAGTTCCGGAATCTTCCACTTCATCCATTCCAACGGCTACGCAACCTCCCCCCTCTGTACCGACGCCGCCTGTTATTCAAGATCCGGCCGCCTCTATTTCCCCAATCACTCCGCCGCCCCCGAAAGAGGAAGAATCGCCCTCCCAAACGGTTGAGCCACCGAAAGCCGATTCGCTTCCCGTCGCACCCGAAGCAGAAAAAAAACCTGATGCACCCACCTCTCCTGTTCCGGCAGACGAACCGGTAGCCTCAGCTCCGCCAAAAATTGAATCATCCGCCGAAGAGCCCAAGCCAGCACCCTTCACTCCACCGCCGCCATCTGAGCCGGTCAATCTCCCGGTCAGCTCGCGGGAAAAACAGGAATTTCTTCTCGCCAATGGCGAACGCATCCTGGGTCGCATTCTTTCCGAAACAACCGACACGCTTTTTATCAATCACGACACGCTGGGCGTGCTCACCATTCCGCGCGAGCAAATCGCCAAGCGCCTGATCGAAATTATTTTAATCAACGGCGACCGGATCGTAGGTGACGTCATTGCCGAAACACCCGATTGCCTGTATGTGCGCCATGCCAGCCTCGGCATGCTGACCGTTCCCCACAAGCAGCGCAGCACCCGCGTCATCGAAGCCATCCTGAAGGACGGCGACCGCATCCTGGGCGAGGTGCTCGCCGAAACGGAAAACTTTACCGTGATTCGCAGTGCCACGCTGGGAACCGTCGCGGTCCAGCACGCGCAAGTCGCCATGCTCAACCGCAAAATCGAGCAAATTCAACTCAAAGCCCTGCCCCCTGCCAGTACCGCCATCCAAGACAAGCCCTCCAGCTAAGAAGGATTTTCCAAATCCCAAGCCGGAAAAGGATCGGGCCATTTCGTCCATTCCGCGACCGGCCGTGCATATTCCTCCGCATCGAGAAGACAGCCGTTGAGTTGATCGATGATGCCTGCCAGTTGCGCGGCGTCGCCGATCAATATCATCTCCTGACGCCGGTCTCCGTAGGGCTCGCGCCATGTTTCCTGCATGCGCGCCAAAGCCTCGGTTTCCTCGGGCCATTCCTCGCGCGGAAGAGCCGCCCACCAAATGCCCGCGCCGCCGCAGGCATTTTGCCAGCGCGTGCGCGAAATGCCGCCCACGAGAAGATTGCGCGTGGCCAGCCAGACGAGTCCCTTGACCCGCAACAAACCGGAATGCTCCGCATTGAACCACTCCCAAAATCGCCCGGGATGAAAAGGCCTGTAAGCGCGATAAAGCGTACAGTCCAGGGACATTTCCTTTATCTCTGGAATATCCGTGTCTTTTCCGGCTTTTGGCGACGGGCGGCGTTCCAGCGCCAATCCCAATTCCTGAAGTGTTCCGGGATGCGACCAGATTTTCGCGGGAACTTCACCGTAAGCGGTTTCCACGATAGGCGCGTCGGGATTGATCGAGCACAAGCGGCGCAGGCAGGCTTCCCGTTCCGTGTCATTGACCAGGTCGCATTTATTTAAAATGAGCAGGCTTGCTCCCGCGATTTGCTCGCTCAGGAAATCCCCCAGGATTATCTCCTTCGAAGATCTTTCATGAGCGCGAAAAAAATCGAACGCATCGACGATACACATCGCCTGATGCAACTCGGCCCAGGGCGAAAACTTTTCCGAATGCCCCGGCAAAAGTCCGAAGTGACGCCCAAACCGCATGACGTTCCCGGTGCCGCTTACTTCCATCAACACGCGCTCGAATCGTCCCGCCAGCGAACATTCCCGCAACTGATCCGCGATCCACTCGACCTGCATCGCTTCATCTCCCGTGGGAATTTCAAGCACCTTGTCGTATTTACGGCCCATGGCCCCGCACAATCCGTGGATGGCTTTCGCGTCAAAATTGAGCGAGCCCGGATTTTCGACGAAAATAACGAGACTACCTCCCTGATGCTCGCTGATCAGGTGATGCAGAAAGGAAGTTTTGCCTGCACCCAAAAATCCTCCCACAAGCGTAACGGGCAATCGGCGGTTCATTCCACAAATTAGAAGTCTTGCCCACGGCAGTAAAGCTTCCCAAGCGCGGCAGTGGGTCGGCTTGATATAATCCCGTCATCCCGAGCTTGTCGAGGGATCAGACACATGTAGCCGCCGCCGTAAGGCGGTGGCAAAGAACCACGCCCTTACGGGCGCGGCTACGGAAGATCCTCCAAACGTGTCTGATCCCTCGACAAGCTCGGGATAACGAAGCTTTTAAAAGATAAATGTCCCGAACCTAAGCTGATATACTACCCAGGCATTTCAATCCAATCCGCCGGGCCGGGCGAAATGCAAACCGTCCAGATGCAAGGGCGCATTTCGGGATTGCAGTAAAGCGTGGAAGCGGGCGCCCAGATATTCGGGATGCGTCAGCGTGTTCCAGGCACGCAAATTTTCCTGGATATGCGCACGCGGCCCGGGCTTTTCGGCCAGCTCATCCCGGGCAATTCCCATTAAAAATCGTTGCTGATCGACCAAGCCCAGCGTCATCAAACCGGCCTCTTGCCCTGCCCGCGCCAAGGCGGTGAAATCGACATGCGCGGTGATGTCGCGGCCGCCCGGCTCAACCAAAACTTCCTCCGTCCGCCGATGATTGAGATAAGCGGTCAAGGTACCGCCCATGCGAAAAGGCGCATAATAAACCGAAGCCGGGAAACCGTAATCGAGGGTCAGCACATAACCCTGCTTCACGACCGAAGCGACTTCTTTCATCCAGCGACGGGCAGGCAAATTGATTTCCGTGGTGTATCCTTCCATGAGCGGCAAAGAGAGCCTTTCCACCGCCTGAGCCAGCTTTTGATCCCCCATCGCCTCCGTTGCCCAGATAAAGGCGCCGTTCTCGCTCATTGTCACCCGTTTCTCGCGCCATTGGCCGGACTGGCAGGTAATCACGCGCACGGGAAAGGCGTCGACCAGCTCGTTGGAGAAAAAGACCCCAACCGGCCATCCCTCCAGTGAAGCGGGCTGATCAAACCAGGCCAGGCTTCCGATCACACCAATTTGTTCCACAAGTTTTTGCTGAATGGCACGGGCGGGAGAGAACGATTCGACGATGCCGTAACGGACCGCCTCAAAAAATTCAGGTGCTTCCGCGCGACACCATTCCAGAATATCGCAG
>Ga0207039_1213_pt1 | contig 10719 bp, 5 predicted proteins | sample Alteio_BWMinCont_74_FD_153264 | JGI IMG/M metagenome (GOLD analysis project Ga0207039, IMG submission 153264) | Enriched cells from forest soil in Barre Woods Harvard Forest LTER site, Petersham, Massachusetts, United States -... | ecosystem: Environmental > Terrestrial > Soil > Temperate forest >... | reverse complement strand
ATTAAAAATGCTCAAGCGGCTTTAGTTGCATTAGGTGATGAAAACAATCCAACTGATTTAGCTTTAGCATTAGATTATCGCATTCAACATATGTTAGTCGATGAATTTCAAGATACTGCTAACATTCAATACCAATTATTACAAAAATTAACAGCTGGCTGGGTTCCAGGTGATGGACGAACACTGTTTGTTGTTGGCGATCCTATGCAATCTATTTATCGCTTTAGAGAAGCAGAGGTTGGCTTATTTATTCGTGCCCGCAAACATGGTTTACATCACATTCCATTAGAACCGCTTACATTGAGTGTTAATTTCCGTTCAACACCGACTATTGTGAATTGGGTTAATGAACATTTTTGCAAAGTTTTATCTCCATTTGAAGATATTGCAACGGGCGCTGTGACTTATAGTTTTAGCATTGCTCATTCGAATCATTCTACAGGCCAATCGTCTGCAGAATTACATCCATTTTTTGGTGAAGATTCGCATATTGAACAAGCCCAACATATCATTCAATTAATTCACCAAGCACGTGAGAGAAATCCTGACGGCACTATTGCTATCTTAGTTCGTAATCGTTCTCATTTGAAAACAATCATTCCTTCTTTAAAGGCAGAAAACATATTATATAGAGCGATTAAAATTGATAATTTAAGTTTGCGTCCAGCGATTCAAGATTTGATAGCACTGACTCGTGCCTTATTACATCCTGCTGATCGTATTGCCTGGTTATCTATTTTAAGAGCTCCATGGTGTGGCTTAACCTTAAATGATTTATTAATTTTAACGGGAAATAATTCCAAAATACATTTATGGAAACGTTTACAATCTGATAACCTTATTGCGTTATTAAGTCAGGATGGACAAACAAGATTAAAACGTATTTTACCTATTTTAAAAGATAAAGTTCAGGAAAGACGACGATTAAGTTTGCGTGCATGGATAGAAAGTACTTGGTTATTATTAGGCGGACCCGCTTGTGTTGAACACATCTCTGATTTAGAAGATGTATCATCTTATTTTAAATTACTTGAACGATTAGATGTTGGCAGTGATTTAGATGATTTAAATCAATTACAAGAATCTGTGAAACATTTATTTGCTTCACCTGATAATGAAGCAGATGATAAGTTACAAATTATGACGATACATAATGCAAAAGGATTAGAATTTGATACTGTTATTTTGCCACATTTAGAACGCAAACCCTCAGGTGATGACAAGCAATTATTATTATGGATGGAACGTCCACGTGAAAATGAAGATAGTAATTTAATTATTGCACCTATGAATGCCATCGGCGAACAAACAGATCCTATTTATAGATATATTAAAAATGAAATCAATAAAAAAGCACACTATGAAGATGGACGTTTATTATATGTTGCTGCAACGCGTGCTAAATCACATTTACATTTATTATTTTCATTAGACGATAATAGAAAAAAACCCGAAGATGAGTTAAAACCGTCAAGCAATAGCTTATTAGAAAAATTATGGCCAGCTGTTTGTCATATCAGCAAATCATGTCATGCCAGCCCCAGCCAAAATCATGCTGGGGCTGGCATGACATACCAAGACAGAAACACTTTAAAACGCTTACCAAACCACTGGACCAACCCCATCCAGGAATATCATCCAACGCATGCTGTTGCTTTTCACAATAAAACATCCGGATTTTTATTACCTGACACTAAACCAAAAATCATTGGCACATTGATTCATGAAATATTTCATCAACTTTCGAAATTAGGCGAATCATGGTGGAACACAAAACCCCATGAAAAACAATCAAAGTATATAAAAAATCAATTAATGCAAGCGGGTGTTTTATCAAGTGAGCTTGATCATGCCATTCATTTAGTACATATTGCTATTCAACATATTTTAAATGATAAACGTGGACGCTGGATTTTACAACCTCATCATCAATCTCAATCCGAATATCCTATTACTGCATTCATTAATAATGAAGTTCAAAATTTTATTATTGATCGAACATTTATTGATGAAAAAGGTATTCGCTGGATTATTGACTATAAAACAACAATTTTTTCTAAAGATGATTTAGATGCATTTTTAATACAAGAAAAACAAAAATATGAAACACAATTAAATCAATATGCACAAGCCATTCAATCTCTTGAAAATAATCCTATTAAAATGGCTTTGTATTTTCCAATGATACCGGCATGGGTGGAATGGGATTTTGTGCTTGCTAACGATTCTGAAACAACAGCTTCCTATTAAAACATACCGATCGGGACGTTTTTAATAAAAAAATACCTTTTATTGCAAAATCATCCCGATCGGGTTGTTTTATCAAAAAAAACGATATATACTATAAAAACATCCCGATCAGGACGTTTTTATGCGAATAATAGATGCTATCGAATTTGGGAAATTAATTCATAACGCTAGAAAGAAAGCTAAACTTACACAAACTGATCTTGCTGCTGCTGCAGGCATCGGTGAAAGATTTATTAGAGAATTAGAAAAAGGTAAACCAAGCTGCCAACTTGAAAAATCACTTCTAGTTGCGCAAATGCTTGGAATTAAATTTGAAGCAACACTACCACCTTTAGATGAGTAATTATTATGAAAGCCAAACAGCTATCCGTCAGATTAAACGGTGAACCCGTTGGAATTCTTGAACAAATTCCTTCTGGCAAAATGATATTTACTTACCTTTCCTCTGCAAAACAAGCCATTTCAATAGGCATGCCGATAAGAGGCGAACCTTACAGTGAAATACAAACTGAAGCTTATTTTGGAGGACTTTTACCTGAGAGTGAATCTGTCCGAAAAATCATCGGAAAAAAATATGGTGTGAGTTACAACAATAATTTTTCATTATTAAAAGCGATTGGGTACGATTGTGCAGGTGCAATTTCTTGTTATGAAATAAATGCACCTGTTATTCCTCACTCTTCATTTCCCTTGACAGCAAGAGTTATTAGCGATAATGAGCTTTACAATCACATCAAAGAATTGCCTCAAAAACCTTTATTTCTTGGGATTGATGGATTAAGACTTTCACTTGCTGGCGTACAAGATAAAGCGGCTGTTTGCTTATTAGATAATAAAATTGCATTGGCAGAAAATGGTTGCCCAACCACTCATATATTAAAACCATCTTCTTCGACTTTTGATGGATTAATTATAAATGAATATTTTTGCTTAAAAATAGCAAACCACCTAACTTTGCCGGTACCTGATATTCAATTACATCAACTTAAAGATACTACCTTTTTACTGATTGAGCGATATGATCGACGCATAAAAAACAAACATGTTGAACGCATTCATCAAGAAGATTTTTGCCAAGCTCTTGGTATTCTTTCTACTAAAAAATATCAAAATGAAGGTGGGCCAAGTTTTAAAAATTGTTTTGATTTATTAAAAGAAACCACACAACCTGCTATTGACAGAAATTTACTAGCTTCTGCAATGGTATTTAATTATTTGATAGGTAACATGGATGCTCATGCAAAAAATTTTTCATTACTTCATCATTCATCTTCAAACATCAGGCTCGCCCCGTTTTATGATCTTGTTTGTACACGCGCCTATGTAAAATTAACTTCTAAAATGGCCATGAAAATTGGCACGAAATATGATGTTGAAAATTTATTTGACCGACATTGGGAACAGTTAAGTAACGATATTGGCTATCGATATATTGCTATTAAAAATATAATTAAAAAACAATCTGAAGCCATTCTAGAAGTCGCAGAGCATGAAAGAGATTTATTAAAATCACAACAGTTTGATATTACAATAATCGATAAGATAATGTTAATTATTCAGCAAAATATTCGGCACATATTGAATAGCATCACATACATATGACTATGCCACCAGCAAATATCCCTTTATCGGTAAGGTAACACATTGATTGTACAGATAATATAATTATTATCTGGTAATGGCACTTATTAATACTATCTTAAGCTTAACCCCTGTATAATTAGCGCATTTAGTGAACATTGGCTTGTTTATAGGTGAATTAATGTTAAGTGTATCCAAATTAATGGCAAACAGTAGCAAAGCGGTGGCAAGCGGTGGCGAAGCCAAATCAACCCCTGCTTCTGCAAGTAAGTCGAAAATATTAACTGGGGTACATGCTCTTGTTAATTTAGGTACATTATTAGAGAATGGGAAAAAAGCTGTTGATTCAGCAAAGGAAACATTCACTGATTGGCAAGAAACGATTAGTGACGCCCAAAAACTAGCAAAACGCGTAGGCGCTTATGTGCAATCCTACACTGATCTCAAACAACATAATCCTGATTCTGTTAATTCTCATATCCAGGAAATCCAAGTTGAAATTAATCATATTTTAAAATTAATTAATAAAATCCAAACAGATCCAAGTGAAGCAGCTACCATTGAAGCTATTATTGAATTATTTTCTCGAATGACTCAATTTTTTAATAAAGTACAAAACTCTGGAATTAAAGAAAAAATAAATCATATGTTAGCTACTTTATTAATTGATGATAGAAAACTTACAGAAGAACAACGTCAGCAATTAATTAAATTAAAAAGTAAAAACATTAATATCCATGAAGATATCCCACAAATCATTGAAAATAAATATAAAGCACTTTCAACTTTTATCATGGAAAAAGTTAAAGAAAAATTTAATCTAGACTTAAGCAGTGATCTCGATGATTTAAGTAAATATCCTATTGATAAAATTTCGCAACTTTCTGATGCGGAAAAAGAAATTGCCATTGTCTTACTTCAGGAGTTGAATGCTAAATTATGTAACTTAATGGTGTTCATCGATTCATTCTGTATACAAAATGGGTTTGATAAAGAAAGTATTTTAACTGAAAAAATTCAGCTACTTGGTAATCACTCGTTAAGTGAAATATTAAAAAAACACGATGCAATATATAGAAAGCTTTTGAGAGAAGCAAATTATCGTGATGAAAATGAATTATATCCTTATACAAAATCAGCGAATAAGGCAAGAATAAATAGAGTAAAAGAATTAAATCAGCAAATCACAAAATATGAAAATGATGCGAAGGAAAAACTATCTGTAAGCAAACAAATAATAAAATCAATAATTGGCAATGAAAAAACAAGATATACTACCAAAGCTAAAGACGCGCTTATTAAAAAGTATAAAGACCAATTTAATGAAATCAATGAATGGGAAAAACTATCAGACAAAGATTTGCACAAAGAATTTATTTCTTATGCAAAGAAAATGAACAAGAAAACAGATGGTTGTTTATCTAAAGAATTTTATGAATCTATAGAGAAGCTTGTAAAAGAACTCGAAAAAATATATCAACAGAAAAACAACAATCAATCATCACTTAAAAATGAAAGATTTTTACTTGAGAAAGACTTATTATCATTGGAAGCAGATCAATTAAAAGATTTAGGATTGGATGATGTTGATATTCAGATCCTGCATGATGGGCATAATGAATCACAATCCAGAGAATACTCTCGATCTTCTGCTCCTTCTGTTTCTGAATTTAAGAGCCCAACTAGATCTAGTCATGATGTAAGAAGACCTTCTGTAAGCAGTGTTGCTGGTGATTCCAAATCCAGAGTCCAAAGTCCTTCAGTTGCAAGCACACCTGTAATTCCAATGGATGAAAAAGCAAGAGTTGCTTCATCTATTGAGATAAAAGTACATGAAAGTGATAGCAAATCTCCAGTCAGGAAAGAAAGCAAATCAGAGTCACCAAAAAATGAACGCGTCCTTAGATATTATCCACGAATGGGCATTGGCTCTTTGATAACTGAATTTAAAGACAATACCATACCAGCGATTCAAGATATTTTAAATCGTGCGATAGAAGTTATTCCTTCAATTTCTAAAGATACCGATGGTAATGTTCAATATAAATTTCCAAAACATTTACAAACGAATAATAGCAGAAATTTTGCACCTGCGACTCATCGTTTAACGCGTAATTTAACAACCCTAATTAATCACTATGTTGCAGTCACGCATAATCCCTTTACTCAAAGAGGAATATTTGATAATGCTGTGTTTGCACATTTAAATAGTGAAAGAATTGCAGAAATTATAGATGATATTAAAACTTTACTACCTAGCAATATCACCTTAATCTCTAACGAAGTCTTGGAATTACTTAAATTAGTTAATGCTTTAATCAAACAACTCTATCTATTTTCTGATAAAGTTGAAATTCATTATTATTTGAAAGAATCTTGTCTGACTAATCAAGCTTTACATAATTTTGGCCAGCAATTACATGCAACATTATCAAAAGCTGGATATGAATTTGAAGCAGAAAACCAATTCCCATATTCAAAAGCGATTGATGATCAACGTGAAAAAATGTTGAATCAACCTAAGTATGACGAGATCACAAAGAGTCATATTAAGAAATTACGCAAACAATCACCTGTTGTACCACAACCTAAAAAATCAACTTGTGAAATTCGAAAAAAATTATTGTCCAAAGTTGATCAACGAATTTTAGCGTTAAAAGAATTACGAACTAGTTTCCACACTACAAAATCTAGAATTTTGTTAGAAAATAAAATCGATGCATTAAGTAAACTTAGAAAAATAATGCAACAAAAAGGCCATTATATTTTGGATTCATTCCAAATATTACAGGATAAATATATTGACTATAAAGGACAAAAGAATCTATTGGGTCAAACATTAATAAATGAAGAAAATGATTTGATGCAAGAATTATATAAAATTGAAATGGATGGGACTGGACCCTTGTTATTTATTCGAGAAAAGAAAATTATTCAATCTCCAGCACCCAAAGTGGATATTACTCATACAATCATGGAATATATAGAGGGTGATATTGATACCAAAACACAAGTGAGAGAAGAATTAAGTCAACGTCTCCCTGAGGAAACTAATAAAGATAAAATTCAAGATATCATATTAGGATATTGTGAAGATAAAGCTACAGATTCAAAATCATCAGCTCTTGTAGAAGCAAAACAAACTACAGCTGCTAAGGGTGCTGCGGATAGTAAATATGGCTCACCAACTCCACCAGCAGAAAGTAAATATGCACGTGCTGCTGCTATTCCTAAATCTTCAGCAGCGGCTGCAGCACCTTCAGCCATCGAATTAGCACCTCTTAAACCAGCGAGCCCTGATGTGAAGCCACCAGCAGCGGCTGCATTATCTCCTAAACCTAAGACGGTTAAATTTGAAAGTTCAAATGTTTCTGAACTTGTGATGAAGTCTATTTTTAATGAATCTATTTCTCAAAAATTTAAACTTCAGCAATATCAAACCAAATTGATTGAAGATAGAATTGATGAATTAAATAAAAACTGGTTTGATACTGAAACCAAGCGAGAAAAAAATCGTATATTAACTAAGTTAAAAACTTCTATCACAGAAGGAAAAACATTAGGATCTTCTATTTCAAAGATTAAGCGCGAAGATAATAATTATCATTTATTATTTGAAGGCAAAACAGGTTATGTTATGAAGCAGCTTGAATTTTGTCAGTCTTCAAGAGAAAAAATGTTGAAATTGATTGACCTACACATTCAAACTTTAACTGAACAATACAATGAAAAGTTTTATTTCTTTGAAGGTTATAGAAAAGCGAAATTATGGACTAGAGTTTTGGCTTTAATATCATTATCTACATATATCAAAAATGAAACTCAATTTGATAACATTCAATCTATTGTGAATAAGCTTCCAGCTGAGCAACGTGAAGCTTTGATTGATAATGAAAGTAAATTGTTAGCTGATTTAGGTACGTGGTTTAGGGGTGTTAAGGCTGTCAATGCAGGGGATACATCTCTACATGCATTTGAAAAACTGCATGATGTATTCAAGGATCCTCAAGCTCACATTGCTTCGCCTATTGTAAGAGCTGCTAAGGCGGGATGACTAGCAGTTCAACGTTAGAAACCCTCATCCGCCCTTCGGGCACCTTCTCCCATTGTAAAAAGCACAATAGGAGAAGGGAAATAACATACAAGGTACCCGAAGGGCTATGAGGGTCTTTTCTTCAATTCAAAAACAAATCCGGAAACAATTGCGCCCCAGGATGCAATGCATATTTATCAAAATCCGTCACACCATGCGTTCTTAAAAAATCTTCATCAATAAAGAAATTACCCGTTGTTTGTTTACTATCACTAAGAAAAATTTCATGCGCAGCATCGGCCATAATATTTGCTTTGCGGCTTGCCTGTAAAATTTCTTTAGGAAAATTAACTTCAATCGCAGCAGTGGCAATCGTTGTTTTCGGCCATAATGAATTTACGGCAATTCCGGCTGACTTAAATTCTTCTGCCATCCCCAAAGTACACATACTCATGCCATACTTTGACATTGTATAAGCTAAATGATCTTTAAACCATTTTGCTTTCATATTTAATGGGGGAGATAAATTTAAAATATGTGGGTTTTTTGCTTGTGATAAATGCGGGATACAAGCTTGTGAACATAGAAATGTAGCGCGTACATTGACTGAAAATATTAAATCAAATTTTTTCATTGGGGTTTGTAAAGTGGGCGATAAAAAAATCGCACTTGCATTATTAACTAATATATCTATTCCACCAAATGTTTCTACTGCTTTGTTAACTGCATCATAAACTACTTGCTCTTCACGCACATCGACTACAATCGGTAAAGCTTTCCCACCTGCTGCTTCAACTTCTTTAGCAACGGTATAAATAGTTCCTTCTAATTTAGGATGAGGTTCCGCCGTTTTGGCTGCAATCACAATCCTAGCCCCATCGTGTGCGCATCGTAATGCGATCTCACGGCCAATACCACGACTCGCACCTGTAATAAATACAACTTTATCCTTTAATGTTTTCATGCTTATCTTCCTTCAAATTCTGGTTGACGTTTATTTATAAAAGCATTGACTGCAGTTTTGAAATCTTTGCTATTAATAGTTTTTACAAATGAATCTGCTTCTAATTCTAATTGCGACGATAATTTATTTTGCCAGGCTGAATTAATTAATAATTTGGTTTGCGCATAGGCTAATGTAGGCCCGTGAATAACATGTTCGACAATACGCCTCATTTTTTCAGATAATTCATCATGGAGAACGACCCAATTCACTAACCCTAGTGAAAGCGCAGTTTGCGCATCAAACATTTCTGACATGATTAAAAGTTCGATGGCTTTTTTATTACCTACTAAACGTGATAACTGTGTAGTAATACCCCCCACAGGTGATGTGGCTATATTGCTATAACCTAAAGTAAAACGTGTTGTTTCACTTGCAAGAATTAAATCTGCTGAGAGCATTAAACTCATGCCCTGTCCTGCAACTAATCCATGTACACATGCCAATACAATTTTATCCATCTCTCTTAGCATCAACATAGCGGCATTAAACTGACGAATCAAATACATCATTTCTGCTGTTCCAGTATTTAATTGTTTACTGACTTCTTGTAAATCAGTGCCAGCCATAAATGCTTCGCCTAAGCCTCGCAGAACAACAATGCGAATAAATGAATCTTTTTTGATTAATTGAGTTATCTCGCCCAATTTGATTATCATCTCCTTATTCAATGCATTCATATGCTCTGGACGATTAAATGTAATAACCGCGGTGTGATTTTCACGAGTTAATGTCACTAAATCAGTCAAATTTTGTTCTCCTAATGCTCCATACGCGTCGTAGCTTATCTTACTTCAAATACCATTTACTTTGCACTCATATTGAATATAATGCGCTGAGTAAAAAGAGTTATCTGATGAATTGATTGTAAAAGTAATGTTCACAAAAATGATAATAATACAGCAATTCCCGCTAACCGACGTCCCGCGACTTGTTCGCGGGATCCAGGGACAAGAACCTCGTTGATTGTTAATTCTGGATCCCGCGAACAAGTCGCGGGACGTCGGTTAGTGGGAATTGCTGATAATAATAAGGTAAGCACTAACAATGAAAGTACGCTATCAAGTCATAAAAGATCAAAAAGAAGCAAACAATAAGTCCGACGTTAAATCAGATAATAACCCTGACGAAAAAATTGATTATTCATTTCTGGATCGATTGCAAGATGACGAGGAAAAAGCAAATCAAAATGCACCAAAAGAAGAAAAAAATACTGTCACCGAAGAGTTTATCGAAAAAATAGTTAATTATTTTAAAAATAAAATTCATGATGAAAAACTAAGGAAGGAAAGCATTCCAAATTTGAGAAATGAAGAAAAAATTATTGGTTTATATTCATGTAAAACACTGCCTGAGCCTCACTTATGCCTCGAAAAATATCTTCCGCGATTCAATAAATATTTTAAACATCTTACAAAGGAAAACTATATTGCTATGTTAATTTACATAGACAGGTATATGGCATTGGATAATGGTACAAAAGATTTTTTAAATCCCTACAATGTACATCGTTTTATTTTAGTTGCTTTGTTAACAGCTAGTAAATATTTAGAGGATAGACATGTAAATATTAGATCTCTAGCAAATATAGGCGGTATAAATTTAAAAGAGTTAACAATATTGGAAGAGGATTTTTTATTTGCAATTGCTTTTAATTTATATTTTACGCCTCAAATTTATAAATATTATGAAAATATGCTTGAAGGAATTTTAAATCCTGATCAAAAAATTGCTTTTCTAATGGGATTACATGATAAAGCAGGCAAAGAATCCTCTATCAATAAAAGTATTAAACAAAACCCAAGCTGTGATTTGAAAAATTTAACAAGATATATATTTTCATTTGCTAGTC
>Ga0207039_1203_pt2 | contig 11056 bp, 11 predicted proteins | sample Alteio_BWMinCont_74_FD_153264 | JGI IMG/M metagenome (GOLD analysis project Ga0207039, IMG submission 153264) | Enriched cells from forest soil in Barre Woods Harvard Forest LTER site, Petersham, Massachusetts, United States -... | ecosystem: Environmental > Terrestrial > Soil > Temperate forest >... | reverse complement strand
CTGAGAGCGCCTCCCCCAGCGGCTGCTGGAGCCGCCGCCGATTTCTTTTTCTTTTTCTTATTGTCTTGCTCCTGCTGGGTTTCTTCTCGGGTAGTTTGCTGGCCTTGTGCCAGCGTGCTGGTGCCTCTGTCGTCGCTAATCGTTAGGTCACCCTTCCGCGCTGCGATTTCCACTCGACCATCCACATCCCGTACCTCAAATTCAGTCCAAACACCAGCAGCGGGCGACACCACGACATTTCCAGCCCGAGTCGCTAACAATTTTGAAGTCGAGATGGTTACCCCGCCGTGCTCCAAGTTGACGGCCTCTCCCTGATACTTGACCAGCGAGTCATTTAGGACCAGGACGATCGACCCTGAGGCATTTATGTTCGCGGCCGAACTGGCGTTGGTCTCCACCATGTCGCCGGAAAAAATTGCGGACGGCCTTGCGATAGTATTCCCGTTGAGCAACGCGGTTCCGTGGGTGTAGAGCATTGCAGCAGGTTGCTCCGCCGCAAATAATGTAGCCTGAAGGATCACCACTGTCACGCAGCTCATGATCTTCAAGGGTAGAATCCTCATCGTTGCAAGCAACCTCTTCGCTGACGAACTGGGTGAATGGTAACCCGAAAGGGTTTCTTCGTCAATCGCTTGGAGTTGATTTGCGGGGTTCTCGTGCTTTCTAGTTTCCACAGCTCCAGCACTTTGCAGTCACCAATGGCGTATGTTTCTGATAATTTCTCCATAGTAAAATTGCCCATTATGAAGAGCTAAAATTTATTATTGCCGATTCGGGAAATCAGTGCGCTGGTTTTGTATCAAACCGTCAAATCGCGGTTTTCATCATGTGTGAGCGGATCAACTTACGGGAGATCAAGACCCCCAAATTACGAAACGAAGCCAACAAGTTGCTCGTTTTTAACAACACCGGCCACGGAGTGGACCTACGGCCCTCGGCGAACCGTAGGCGCCGCGCGGTGCGTACCATACCTCCAGAAGAGGTGATGACTCCGCAGGAGGCCTTATCGCGGTCCGCCATCAACCGAACTGCTTCGCTGTAGATGATGTGATGGGCAGACAGAGGGTTCTCGCCTATCCCTGTTCTTGCCTATCCTGTAGGCGATTAATATGACGGACAAACGAATCGTCCTCACCACTGCCGGCTCGGAGCAAGAGGCTGGGAAAATTGCGCGCCATCTTGTGGAGCACCGGCTTGCCGCTTGCGTCAACATCCTCCTGAATGTCACGTCAGTATACCGGTGGAAAGATCAAGTGGAAGAAGCTCGGGAATGGCTTTTAATAATTAAAACAACGGCAGGAGTCTTCGCCCAGGTCCGCCAGGCGATTTCCGATCTCCACTCCTACGAGCTTCCGGAATGCATTTGCCTGACGATTGAAGATGGCTCGCTGAACTATTTGCAATGGATCGCTGAATCCGTTTCCCCAAACGAGTGACGGTTAGCTACTGTTGGGCGTGAGTATCGCTTTAACCCCGTGAGATCCGTGCAAATCCGTGGCCAAAAGTTTTAGATCGCGGCGAGGCCCGATTCCAGATCTTCAATAATATCCTGCAGGTCTTCAATTCCAACTGAGATGCGGACCATGCCGTCGGTGATGCCGATCGCCCTGCGTCCCTTCTCGCCCAGCGCCGCATGCGTCATGGTTGCCGGATGCGAGATAAGCGTTTCCACTCCGCCCAGCGACTCCGCCAGCGAGCAGACCCGCAGTCTCTTCAACATCTTGTTGGCGTTCTTCAAAGACCCGGTTTCAAACGTGATCATCGAGCCGAATCCACTCATCTGCCGTTTCGCCAGTTCATGCTGTGGATGATCCGGAAGGCCAGGATAAAAAACCTTCTTAACCTTGCGATGCTTCGCAAGAAACTCGGCCACCACGCGGCCGTTGCTGTCGTGAACTTCCATGCGGGCCGCCAGCGTCTTCACTCCGCGCAACAACAACCAGCACTCAAACGGAGAAAGTATTGCTCCTGCGGCCTTCTGCAGAAAGGCCAGCTTCTCGGCCTGCTCCGGCTTACTGCAAACCACTACGCCACCCAACCCGTCGCTGTGGCCGTTAAGAAATTTTGTGGTCGAGTGGATTACCATGTCCGCGCCCAGCGCCAGCGGTTGCTGAAAGTATGGAGACATGAACGTATTGTCCACCACCAATTCAGCTTTCCTGCGCCGGCAAATCTGGCTGATGGCGGAAAGATCGCTCAGGCGCATTAATGGATTCGTCGGCGTCTCGACATAAACCATGCGGGTATTTCTGCGGATCGCGCGTTCCACGTTTTCGGCGTCGGAAGTGTCCACGTAGGAAAATTCCAGGCCGAATCCGGTCAGCACTTGGTTGAACAAGCGCGGGGTACCCCCGTACAAATCGTTGCCACAAACGACGTGGTCCCCCGACTTCAGCATCATCGCGACCGCGTTGATCGCGGCCATGCCGCTGCCAAATACGGGCGCGGCAACACCGCCTTCGAGAGAAGCTAAATTTTGCTCAAGCCGGGTGCGCGTGGGATTCGAGACGCGCGAGTATTCATAACCCTTGTTCTCGCCGATTCCCTGCTGAACGTAGGTCGAAGTGAGGTAGATGGGAACGTTGACCGCGCCGGTGAGGGGATCCGGTTCCTGGCCATCGTGGATGGCGCGAGTAGCGAAACCTGGTCGTCTGTTTTTTTTCATGCGCTGCCTAAATCCCGCCTTCGAAAATCTTCTTCGACAAATACCGCTCCGCCGAATCCGGAATAATCGTCGCCACTCTTTTTCCAGCGCCTAGCCGACGCGACACTTCCAGCGCCGCAAACACCACGGCACCTCCACTCGATCCCGCCAGCACGCCTTCTTGCGACGCCAACCGCTTCACCGTCTCGAATGCATCATCGTCCGTCACCGCAATCACTTCATCGCACACGGAAGGGTCAAACGTCTCTGGGATGAAGTTGTTCCCGATCCCTTCCACTTTGTGCGGGCCGGCCGCTCCGCCGCCAAGGACCGAACCTTGTGTCGTCACGGCAACCGCCAGCACTTCCGGCACGTGCTCTTTCATATATCGTGCGACGCCGGTAAACGTTCCGCAAGTACCGCAGCCCAAAACCACCGCGTCCACTTTCCCGCCCATCTGCTCAAACATTTCCACCGCAGTCGTTTCGTAGTGATAATCGGGGTTCGCTTGATTCTCGAATTGCCCCGCCATGAACGCACCGCGAACGCTGGCAACCAGCGCTTTCGCGCGACGGATGGCCCCTTGCATCCCTTCGTCGTCTGGAGTGCGCTCAACTTCAGCTCCGAGGGCGCGCATGATAATCACTTTCTCTTCCGAGAAGTTTTCCGGGACAAACAACTTCACCTTGTAACCGTGGTTCACGCCGATCAGCGCCAGGCCAATTCCGGTATTGCCGGCGGTGGCTTCCACAATCGTTCCGCCAGTAGCGAGCTTCCCTTCCTGCTCGGCCTTGCGAATAATCCCAATGGCGGCGCGGTCCTTCACGCTGCCGCCCGGATTTAAGTATTCCAGTTTAGCGAAGATGTCAGCAGAGCCGGCTGGAACCAGCCGTTTCAAGCGAAGCATGGGAGTGCCGCCAACCAGATCGGTAATATCGTCGGCGACTCCCAAATGGGAAACTTCAGGGGTTTTCAAGTGCACGTTACAGGGTAAGGGGAGTGGGTGGAATCGTCAATGGAGCGAAGACCTTGGTGCAACTCATTTGGCGTCTGAAACAACCCCCTGGGTCCCCGCATAGTACCCGCTCTTGGTTCGCACGACCAGTTTGTTGTGGCCTTTCACTTTGGCTTCGACTCGGATCTGCCGGAAGCCGCCGCTCGATCTGGGATTGGTCGGCTTATACCCGATGGTGTACTGGTTGCGAATGTCGTGCGCAACTTGCCGGCTAATTTCATCGACTTCGTCTAGGGTCTTCGGGAAAAAGGCGAGCCCGCCGGTGCGCTGCGTCATGATTTCCAGCGCTCGCTTGGCCCGCTTGGGATGCTCCTCGTCACCCAAAATACCGATCGCGTAGACCGAGGGCCCGTTCTCTTGCTGCAACTGCTTGACCGCCTGCTCTAAAGTTTCGCGGCTGGCGTTGTCTTCCCCATCGGTTACGATGAACAACACTTTCCGCTCCAGTCGGGCGTTTCTCTTGAGGTGTTCGGCGGACGCTACCGCGGCTTCGTAGAGGGCCGTGCCGCCCTTGGCATCAATTTTTTCCAGCGCTGCCTTCAATAGCAGCAGGTCGTTAGTGAAATCCTGGTCGAGATAATATTCATCGTTGAAATTGACGACGAAGATTTCGTCCTGCGGATTGCTGGCTCGCACCAGGTTGAGCGCGGCCTGGTTTACCTTGGCGCGCTTTTCACGCATCGAGCCGGAATTATCGATCAGAATTCCCATCGCTACCGGAATGTCTTCATGACGGAAAGAAATAATGGTCTGCGGCTTTCCGTCCTCGAATACCGTGAACGCAGATTTGTCCAAGTCGGTTATGATGTGCTGCTTATCGTCGACCACCGTGGCATGCAGAAGGACTTCATCCACATCCCTGCGAAGGACGTAAGTTCCGTCCTCGTTGGGAACTTGTTGCTGCCCCGCGGTTGGGGGAGATTGAGGAGCGGGGCTTGGCTGAGATTGCGTAGGCTGCGAAGGAGCCTGCTGAGCCTGGCCGAAAGGCTGCGTGAATACCGCGACAGCCATCCCAGCCCACAGCGCAGAGTTTAGAAGAAACGATAGGAGAGTTGCCTTATTCCTGGGGCGCGTAATAACCGGTCCTGGCATAAACACGGAGAGGCGGCAATCCTTTCGGCGGAAGTAACTTCACTTTGATCTTACGCCATTTGCCGTCGCGGACCACTTTGCTGGGACGATATCCCAACACATATTGGTTGCGCAGTTCGACTCCGATTTTAGTGGCTACGTCGGCCAGGTCGTTCGGATTCTCGACCGTAAAAGCGCGTCCACCGGTTAGTTCCGAGACTTCGCCCAACAGCGCCGGGCCCAGCCGTTCCTCTTCGGTAGGAAAATAATGATCGTAAATCCCGATGGCATAAACCATTACGTCTGCTTCTTTTACCAGAGCTTTAATTTCTCCCTCGGTGTAACGGCTGTGGTTATCGCCTCCATCGGAAATAATAAGCAGCGCCTTCTTTGCATACTTGGCCTGCCTCATCTTGCTGACGCCCATGTAGATCGCATCCAGCAGGGCCGTTCGTTTTCGCGGCACCGTGAATACCAGCTTGCCTTGGATCTCGTCCACCGAACTGGTGAAATCATTCACCACCTCGGGGGCGTCGGAGAAGGTGATCATGAAAAACTCGTCCTGCGGATTGGCGGTCTTGAAAAACTCGACCACCGCATCCTTGGCGCGGTCCATCTTGCTGCTCATGCTGCCGCTGGAATCGAAGATTACTCCCAGGGAAACGGGGGCGTCCTCACTTGAAAAAGATTTAATTTCTTCCTTCGAGCTGCCTTCAAATAGTTGGAAGTTTTCCTTGTCGAGCCCTGTCACCAGGCGGTTCAAGGGATCGGTGATCGTTACTGGTACAAGCACTAGATCGACCGCGACTTTCAAAGGTCGTACGCGCGCATCCAGCGTTGGGGAGACCAGGCTTTGCTTCGCAACCTGTTCTGTTTCTGCCTTCGACTTTTCGACCTCGCGCGGCGGGATATGGACATCATTGACCGTCGTCTGCGCCAAAGCAGTCGACGGAAAACCGAACCCTGCGTAGAGCCCAGGCAGCACAATGACCACGATAGGCACTATTTTGCGCAACCGTACAGCCAGTGGGTTCCAGGGTCGAACCGGGCGGGACTTCCGAACGATTTCCCGAAGCATTTCCCGAACTATTTCCCGAACTATTTCCCGAACCAGGGCCTTGGGGCGAGTTGGCCGGCGCCCATCCAGGAGGGCCATAAGCACCTCGACTGGCCGCGATATTACCACGACTTGTTCGAAGTGGATGCTATTTCTTTGTCAAATGTTGCAGACAATTCGGAAATGGGAGCGCAAATTATAGATTTTTCGTTCATGCGAGTTAGAGCCGAACCCGATGACTTCAAGCCATGTTGTTACAATCGAAGCTCCTCATGGCAGACATTCATCCTTTTCGCGCGTTTCGTTATGATCCTCAACAGGTTTCCCTTTCCCAAGTGGTAACCCAACCTTACGACAAGATCAATCCAGCCCGGCAGGAGCAGTACTATGCCGCAAGTCCGCATAATCTGGTTCGCATAATCCTGGGCCGTCGCGAGGAAAAAGACGATAGTCGCGAGAACGTCTATTCTCGCGCCGCATCTTACTTTCGTGGATGGCGAGAGCAAGGCATTCTTCGCCAGGATGCGTTGCCCTCAATCTATGCTTATTCACAGCGCTTCGCGCCTCCCGGGTCCGCCAGCGAACTGGAACGGCTTGGATTCATCGCCCTGGGGCGTATAGAAGACTATTCCGACGGCGTGGTCTACCGCCACGAACAAACCCTGGCGAAACCGAAAGCCGACCGGCTTGATCTTCTCCGGGCCACGCGAGGCCACTTCGGCCAGCTTTTCATGCTCTATGAAGACTCGGGCCAGATCGATTCGCTGCTCGCCAATCCCGCCGATCCAGTGATTTCGGTTAAGGATGAATACGGTGTTCTTCACCGTGTGTGGCAAGTCTCCGACCAGGATGTGATTCATGCGGTGCAATCGGCGATGAGCGACAAGAAGCTGATCATCGCCGACGGTCATCACCGCTACGAAACCGCATTGACGTACCGCAACGAACGCCGCGCCGCCGACTCCTCTGCAGCCCCGCCGCCCGGCACAGCGCCTTACGAATTTGCCATGATGACTTTCGTCAACATGAACAGCCCTGCTCTGCTGATCCTGCCGACACATCGCATCGTGCACGGACTGGAATCTTTTTCCGAAGAAGAATTCCGCAACGCGGCCCGGGCGTTTTTTGACGTGGAAGATGTGGATCCGTCTCTTGACGGCCCTCGCGCGACTGCCATTCTCCGCGAGTGTGGACGTGCCGGAGCATCGATTCTCGCCGTCACCGCGAACCGGGCATTTCTTTTGCACCATCCCAACCCCAACTCCACGGCGCCGGTTTTCGCGGGATTATCCATGCGCCAGCAGGGGCTTGACGTAGTGCAATTGCACAAATGTTTGCTGGAAAGAGTGCTGAACCTGTCAGAAGAATCCATTCGCAACCAACAGAATCTTTCCTACGTCCGCGACGCTTCGGAAGCGTTATCTCAGGTGCGCGGCCCCAACTCACGCGCCAACATCGCTTTCCTGATGAATCCCTGCCGCATGTCGCAGGTGCGAGATATCGCCTTCGCTGGCGAAGTCATGCCTCAAAAATCGACTGACTTCTATCCTAAGCTTCTCAGCGGGCTAACCATCTATGCGCTTGACTAGAAGAAACCGGATGGGTGGAATAAGGATCGTCTTCAGCAAGAGAGGGACTTTCATTCCTGGCTCCGGGAGCCAAACAAAAAGAGAACGCATTCTGCCGCGTTTAATGTCGCTGCTCGCTCTTTGCATCGTGCTGTGCTTTGCCGCCTTTGTATTTTCCGCCGCTCCCGAGAAACATCTCGCTGTTTATTCCACCGTGGCTAATTATTCATTACCAATCGTGCAACGGCAGGGACAAGACTACATCGGCCTGCTCGAACTGCTCGATCCTCTCGGCACCGTCAGCGCAAAATCCGACCCTCCCCACTGGCGCCTGCATTACAACAACGTGCTCGGGGAATTCATCGTTGGCAAGAGCCGCGCTCGGGTGCAAGGGCGCGATGCCGATCTGTCGGGAACCTTCCTCATGGAAAACGGCCGAGGCCTCATTCCCCTCGCCTCCCTTAATTCCCTGTTACCGCGTTTTATCGGAGGTCCGGCAACCCTACACGAGGAGTCTAACCGGCTTTTCATCGGTAACATCGCCACTCACTTCACGGCCTCGGTCGCTCCGAACGACCCTTCGCGCCTGGTGTTTCATTTCACCGCACCGGTCAATCCTTCGATCGCCAGCGAGCCCGGCAACCTGCGCCTCACGTTCCGGCGCGAACCGCTCACTGCGCCCGCGTCTCCCATGCTCACGTTCAACAGCAAAACGATTCCGTCCGCTGATTACTCGGAGAACAACGGAGCTGCGGAAATTAGCGTGACCACGAACACTCCTCTTCTCGCCACGTTTAGCTCGGACGGACGCACGATCACTCTTGCTCCAGCAAAATCACCGCCCGCCGTGGCGGGAACTGGCGCAACTGCCGCTCCCAGCTCTACTACGACCGGTGCGTCCACTGCCACAGCGGCAAATCCGGTAGCCGCACCGCCGCCGCCAGTTACCGTTTCCAGTTCCGTTCCCCGCCGTTACTTCGCTATCGTGGATGCGAGCCACGGAGGCAACGATCGCGGCGAAGCTCTCAGTTCAACGCTGGCGGAGAAAGATATTACTGTAGCCTTCGCCCGCCGCCTGCGTCAGGAACTCGAAAGCCGCGGCATCACTACTCTTGTCTTGCGCGATTCGGACGCGAACCTTTCTTTGGATGATCGCGCCTATTTCGCCAATACCACTCACGCCGCCATATACATTGCATTGCACGCCGCGTCGAACGGCCACGGCGTGCGGATCTACACTGCGCTTATTCCGTACACTGGCGAGGAAGACCGTGGCCCCTTCCGCTCCTGGACAACGGCACAGTCGTCCTCCATTCCTCTCAGTCGAGCCACTGCGTCGAGCGTAGCGGCTGAACTGCGAAAGCTGCAGGTCGTCGTGCGTAATCTCACCGCGCCGATTCGTCCTTTGAATAACATCACCACGGCAGCCATCGCAGTGGAAGTTGCGCCGCCCGCCACTGACCTTTCAATGTTGACCGCACCCGACTACCAGCAACTCATTGCGGGCGCTGTAGCCAATGGAGTTGTCGCTATCCGTGCCCAACTGGGAGCCGCTCCATGATTCCTCGCCATCTCTACATCGCTCTCTCTATAATGCTGGTTGCTGTTTTGAGCATGGGACTCTACGCCTGGCACATGCGCGGTCGTGCCGCCGCGGTTCCGGTTGCCTCTACCGATACGCGTCCCGTCGAACCTCCGGTCTCTGGACCGACTGAACGCGTCACGTTGTTTGTCGCCTACGATGACATCGGAGTCCTGCGCGCACAATCTGCTCAGACCCCGTTGCCGTCGGTTCGGCAGCAGCGCGCCGAAGAATTGCTCAAAGCGCTGTTCGCCCTATATCTTGCAAAGTCCTCGCCCCACCCGCTTCCTCCCGGCTCCGACGTTCGCAGCGTTTACCTGGTCGATCCTGGCCTCGCCGTCATCGACGTCAACGCCGCGTTCGCCGACGGCCACCGTTCCGGTGTGCTCTCGGAAGAACTCACGGTAGCGTCACTGGTCCAGACACTCTCCGCAAACATTCCCGGCATTCTTAAAGTGAAGATTCTTGTGGAAGGAAAGCAGCGCGAGACATTAGCCGGCCATGCGGATTTATCCAATTTTTTCGACGTAGCCGCCATCAACCAGTTAACCACGCAACTGCAGTCGACACAGTGAACCTGGCCGCACGGCGAGTGAGAAACAATTTTGCAGGTCCGATCTTGCAGGTCCGATCAGTGTGCCGCGCCCGCCGGACCTTTCCTTACTGCTTTCTTTAGCGTGAATACAATCGGCACACAGGCAAAGCAAGCCAGCGCCATGTAACGGAAGTCGTCAACGTAGGACCACAAGCGCGCCTGTGCGTCCAGGGCCTGATTGAGGAGGCCGTAGCTGCGTTGGACCGCAGTTGTCGGGGATGCGCCTTGGGCGCCGAGGTAGTGTTGTATTCCCTGCATTGCGCCCTGCACGCTGAGCCGGGCCGCACTCAGCGATCCCGACAGTTCAGTGCGATGTACTTGTGCGTGACGCGTGACGATGGTGTTCACCACAGAGATTCCGATGCTGCCGCCGATGTTGCGGAACAGGTTGTACAATCCGCTGGCGTTGCCGATTTCTTCGTTCTTGAGGAAGGCCATGGCGGTGGTTGAGAGCGGGACGAATACGCAGCCTGAACCGAATCCGCTGATCAAGATAGCCCACAGGAAACTCCATTGCCCAATGGAGAGATTGACCTCGCCGAACCAGAGGCTGGCCGCGCCAAACAGCGCGAAGCCGAACGCGATCAGGTAGCGATTGTCCATTTTGGCCGTGAGGTATCCGATCGCCGGCATCGCGCAGATTGCTCCGATGCCGCGAGGACTCACGGCCCATCCAGCGGCGAAAGCGGTATAGCCCATCAACTCTTGATAGAACAATGGAAGCAAAGTGATGAGGCCGTAGATGCCGGCGCCGAACAGGCCGATCAGCAGACATCCGATGGTGAAATTGCGGTGCCGAAAGATTTTCAAATCCACATGGGCGGCTCAACCGTTTGGGTCTTCTCTACAACTCTGTTGCAACTTCATACCGAAGATCGCTTTCGCGGCCGCGTCTTTTCCGCCGACCTGGGATTCTCGATGCTTACCATCGCTGCTGGCGCTTTCCTCTGTGGGCGACTTCTCGATGCGGGTATCAGCGCCCGCGCCGTCGCGACCGGGACAGGATTGGCGATGCTGATTCCTGCGGCGCTATGGTCGCTGGCAATGCGTGAAGGCAAGCAGGGCGTCCGGCTTCCGGTCTCTGGCGAATAACGAGAAGCCGGCTCCCGGAAGCCGGCCGTCGCTCTACGCCTGCTCCAGACGATCAATCTTCGCGGCCATAATAAAATCGCTCTCGGTCAGCCCATTGATCTTGTGCGTCCACATGGTGATCTCGACCTTACCCCACTTCAACAAAATATCTGGATGGTGCCCTTGCTCCTCAGCCACCGCTCCCACACGATTCACAAAATCGAGCGCCTGCTTGAAGTCAGGTAAGGTATAGGCGCGAGTGAGGTGATGCTGATCGACCACACTCCACTTCGGAACACTCTCGTGCAGCGCATCGAGTTCCTTACCCTTTAGCGGAGGAACTCCGCCACGGCACGGCACACATTTTTTATCGGCTAGCTGTTCGGTCATATCTATCTCTTGTCTTTTATCGTTCGTCTCAATTAACTCCTTTTGTGAAATGAGGTCAAGTCA
>Ga0207039_1210_pt1 | contig 11064 bp, 7 predicted proteins | sample Alteio_BWMinCont_74_FD_153264 | JGI IMG/M metagenome (GOLD analysis project Ga0207039, IMG submission 153264) | Enriched cells from forest soil in Barre Woods Harvard Forest LTER site, Petersham, Massachusetts, United States -... | ecosystem: Environmental > Terrestrial > Soil > Temperate forest >... | reverse complement strand
CCGATGGTGGTGCACGCGCTCGCGCGGGGGCTTGCGAGCAATGGCCATCAAGTAACGGTATTGACCTCCGATCTCGGAATCGAAAAGGCCCAACGGAGCGGCGATAGCGTCGCTGTTCGCGTGCCGGAGGGATGGCGATCAGAGACTGGTTCCGTGCAAACGATCTATCTGGCGGCACAAGGACGTTACCGATCGCTGACCTGGAATCCACGGGCATTCGCTTTTTGCCGGGGACGGCTGGGGACATTCGACGTCGTGCACATCTACGGAACGTACGATCTGCTTGGACCCGTGGTGGCGGCGCGCTGCCGGCAGATGGGAATTCCTTATGTCGTTGAGCCAATGGGAATGTTCCGGCCGATTGTTCGCAGCCTGGCGAGCAAATGGCTTTATCGGCAACTCCTTGGGGAATCGGTGGTCCGGGGTGCCGCGAGGCTCGTGGCCACATCTGCGCAGGAGCAACAAGAGTTGATCGAAGAGGGAATGGCTCGGGACAAAATCGTCATCCGGCGTAATGGCATCGCGCTGCCGGAGAGTCTGCCGGCGCGCGGCGAGTTTCGGCGGCAATGGAAAATTCCGCAAGTGGCGCTGCTGGTGTTGTTCCTGGGGAGAGTCGTGAGCAAAAAGAGTCCGGATCTGCTGCTGGAGGCTTTCGCGCGCTGGCAAGCTTCGTCGAAGGGATCACAGGGAGGCGTGCTTGTCATTGCCGGTCCCGTTGAAGATCCGGAGTACGCGAGAAAATTGGAAGCGCAGGTGAAGCGGCTGGGCTTGCGCGGAGCGGTGCTCTTCACGGGTCCGCTCTACGATGATGCGAAATGGGCGGCTTTGACGGACGCGGACATGTTTGCCCTGCCGTCACAGAATGAGAACTTCGGGAACGCTGCGGCTGAAGCAGTCGCCTGCGGGACGCCGGTAGTGGTCACGGACCGATGCGGAGTCGCCCCATTGATCAGGGGCCGCGCGGGCATCGTGATACCACACGAATGTGCGGCACTCGCCCGCGCTTTGCAGCAGTTGAGCGATCCGAGCTGCCGCGAGGGCATGAAGGCAGGCTGTGCGGAAGTGGCGCGCGGATTAGGTTGGGACGAGCCTCTGGCGGAAACGGAAGCGCTTTACGCGGAGTTATTGAATCAGCGGAATCGAAGGCGAAATTGACTGAACGGCCGGCTGCCAGCGCCGGTGAGCTAGAAACTAACGGAAGGCAGGATTTGCGGTGAACATTCTGGGCATCAACGCGTACCATGCGAATGCTTCGGCGGCGCTCGTTTCAGACGGCCAACTCGTAGCGGCCGTGGAAGAGGAGCGATTTAATCGCGTGATGTATGCAGCCGGATTTCCCGTTTCCGCGATTCGCTATTGCCTGAAAACCGCTGGCATCACGCTCAACGAAGTCGATCATATTGCTATTCCGCGCAGTCCCTGGGCGCGGATGGGAACGAAACTTGTTTATGCCCTGCGCATGCCGGGCTTCACGCGAGAGCGCATCAAAGTTTTGTCGTCCTTTGCGGGGATTCCTGAAACACTGGCCGAAGCGTTTGACACCGACCTGAAGGGGATTCGCGCCCAATTCCATCGCGTGGAGCACCACCGCGCACACCTAGCCAGCGCATTTTTTGTGTCGCCATTCGATGAAGCGGAGCTGCTTTCAGCGGATGGGCTGAGAGATTTCGCCAGCACGATGTGGGCGACGGGCGAGGGTCTTCGCATACATGTTCACGGCAGTATCGCCTTCCCCCATTCACTGGGTATCTATTACACGGCGCTCACTCAGTACCTTGGCTTCTTGAAATTCGGTGACGAGTACAAGGTCATGGGCCTCTCCGCTTTTGGCGACCCTGTATACCTCGACGAGTTTCGTCGCATCCTGGTCGGCGAAGGAAAGGGGTTCCGTCTCGGGCTGAAATACTTCAGCCATTATCGGCATGGCACGGAGATGAGCTGGAGGGACGCGGAACAAACACCGGAGCTCGGAAGACTTTTTTCCAGCTATCTAGAGAAGCGGCTCGGCCCAAGTCGTCCGGCTGAGGCACCTGTAGAGCAAAAACATAAGGACATCGCCGCCAGTTTACAGGCTCGACTGGAGGAAGTGCTCTTTCAACTCGTCACGGAACAGCGCGAACGCTCCGGCCGAAAGGCGCTCTGCTTAGCCGGGGGTGTGGCGCTTAATTGTGTGGCCAATGGCAAACTTTTCGACCAGGCATCATTTGATCAGATCTTTGTGCAGCCGGCGGCGGGCGATGCGGGCCTTGCGCTCGGTGCCGCCTTTCACGTTTACCATGAAATTCTCGGCCATCCCCGCAGGTTTCAAATGCGACATGCATATTGGGGCCCCGAATATTCGGCGGCCCAAATAAGGACGGCGATGGAAGAGAAGCGTATCTTTAAGGATGGCCTCGATACTTCGGAGCTGTCTGACGAGAAGATCGCTCACGCCACGGCTCAATATATTTCCGAAGGCGATGTGGTGGGGTGGTTTTCGGGCAGGGCTGAATGGGGGCCGCGAGCGCTGGGAAATCGCAGCATTCTTGCCGATCCCCGGCGGGCGGAGATGAAAGAGATCTTGAATCGCAGGATCAAGCGCCGTGAGGCGTTTCGTCCATTTGCTCCCTCGGTTCTTGCTGGCTCAACGGGAGAGTTTTTCAAACAAAGCCATCCGTCGCCTTTCATGACGTTTGCCTATCCACTCCGCCAGGAAAAGCGAAATGCGCTGCTGGCCGCGACGCACGTAGACGGCACCTGCCGCCTGCAAACAGTTGATCGCGATGCCAATCCCCGATTTTGGCGGCTGATCTCCGAATTTGGCCGCCTGACGGGTATCCCCGCGCTGATCAATACTTCCTTTAACGACAACGAGCCGATTGTGTGTGCCCCGGGCGAGGCGATCGACTGCTTTCTGCGGACGCACATGGATACACTGGTGATGGGAAATTACATCGTTCGCAAGCCGCGCGCGGCCGATGGCGAGCGCTCCACAACGGGTTCCACCCGGGTCTCTGAGGTGTCGCGCTGACCGCAACGAGCCGGCTCCGTTTCTGTTTTGACGTGGACCAAACGCTCGACGCAAATTCTGCCGGAAGTTGTTTTCTGTAGCGCATGCGCCCGCTGCACGTCCTGCTCTTGAATGAATATTTCCCGCCGGATACCGCCGCGACCGCAAAAAATGCCGCTCTCGTTGCCGAGGCCATTGCGGAGCGGCATTACGTCACCGTGCTTGCAGGGCGCCCGTCTTACGATCCGACGGTGCGCTATCCGCCTTATCTATGGCGGCGCGAACGGCAGGGGAACCTTACGATTGAGCGAGTAGGCTCCACGGCCTTTTCCCGGTTTCGGATGAAAGGGCGCGTTGCGAATTATCTCAGCTATCTGACGCTATCCTTGCCGCGGGCACTTTCGATGCGGCCTGATGTCGTGCTGGCTATGACCGACCCTCCCATTGAGGGAATAGTTGGCGCCTCGATTGCAAAGTTTTTGGGCCGTCCATTTGTCTACAACCTTCGAGACCTGTATCCGGATATGGCTCTGGCAGGAGAGATTCTCCATTCGGGACGCTGGACGGATTCCTGGGAAAGATCGCATCGGAAAGCTCTGCACTCCGCCGTACGAGTGATCGTGCTCGGTGAGGACATGCGGGAACGCATCCTGGAAAAAGGGATTGATCCCGCACGGGTTGTCGTCGTCCGGGACGCCGTGCCATTTCCTGAAATTCCGGCCGCAGTTGATGAGGCCGTGGTGCGTGAGATACGCGGGCGATTCCGGTTCGTAATCATTCACGCGGGCAATCTCGGGTTCTACGGCGCCTGGGTTACGCTGATTCACGCGGCGCGGTTGCTAGAACGCGACGGCGTGGGTCTGGTCTTCATTGGTGAGGGCGCCCAGAAGCAGCAGGTGCAGCAGGCTGCGCGGGGTTGCGCGAACGTGAGGTTTTTGCCTTTTCGGCCGGATAGTGAGCTTCCTTCGGTGATGGCGGCGGGGAACTTGCACGTGGTCACCATAAAGAAGGGGCTGGAGGGCGTGGTGGTGCCGAGCAAGATGTACAACATCTTTGCTGCCGGGCGGCCACTGCTGGCCGTAGCTACGGAAAAAGCTGAGGTCGCGCGTTGGGCGGAGCAATGTAGCTGCGGCATCGCTGCTGACCCGGACGACGCGGAACAGGTTGCGAAATCGGTGCGAAGCGTGTTAGCGGCGCCTGAACGCCTGGAACAGATGAGCCGCGAGGCCCGCAAGCTGGCAAAAACGTATGATAGATTGAATGAGCTTCGGAAGTTTGTGGACGTGATCGAACAGGCGGCAAGCGGATGAACGCTCGCAACGAGATAAGGCGTGGCCGCAGGAAATTGCGACGTGAGACAAGATCAATATGATGGTTGGCCTCTTTGCCTTCGCGGTAGCGCTGTGCACATCCCTGGTCGTCACAGTGCCTGTGCGGCAATTCGCTGTTCGTGTTGGCATGGTAGACCTGCCCGGCCCGCGAAAAGTTCATCTGCAGCCGACCCCCCTGCTGGGCGGAATTGCCATCTATGCCGCTGTGATGTTGGCGGTGCTCGTCTCCTATTCCGGCGAAGCCCTTGGCGAGATTCTTGGAATCCTGGCGGCCGCTACTCTGCTTCTGCTGGTCGGAACGCTGGACGATCGCGGTTGGTTACATCATCAAATCAAACTTTTTTTAGCCATGCCGCTTGCCGGCCTGATCGTGCTCGCCGCGGGGATACATGCTCAGGTGTTCTCAACGTTCCTGCCTGGGCGCCTCGGTTTCGCGGTTGACGCCGCGCTCACCATATTTTGGGTGACCGGTATCACGGCTTCCTTCAGCATTCTGGATTATATGGACGGCGTGTGCGCGGGTGTGGCCGCCATCGCCTGCCTTTTCTTTGCCGCTCTGGCACTGCTCAACGGACAGGTGCTCGTCAGCAAGCTGGCGGCCGCGGTTATGGGTGCTGCCCTGGGCTTTTTGCGATGGAACTTCAGTCCGGCAAAGATTTTTATGGGCGACGGCGGCGCGATGCTGCTGGGGTTTTTGGTGGCTACGCTGGCCCTGAAGCTACGCGCGAGCGCCAGTTCGTTGAGCGCGACCTGGCTCGTCCCTGTTCTGGTGTTGGCAGTGCCGATTTTCGATACGACTCTTGTTTCTATTTCGCGCCTGAGACGTGGCTTGCTTCCATTCTCCAGCCCCGGCAAAGACCACACAGGCCACCGGCTGGCGAATAGCGGACTAGGCACCCGTGCCGCCGCTCTGGCCATGTATGCGATGGGGATCAGTTTTGGGCTGCTGGCAATTCTCTGGACGCACCTGAACTCAGCGCAAACGGAGATTCTTGCTGCGATCGTGGCGATAAGCCTGCTTGGCGCCGTGGGAGCGCTGGAACGCTTGCCTTACGAACGCCAATAGATTCTAAACGCGGGCCTGAAATGCGGGATGCCTCTTTCTTTGAAGGTAATGCCGCAGCGTGTACTTTTATGCGCGAAGTTCCTTCGTTATACTGCCGGCCAGATTAGTTCTCTTGGGTGAAAGAGGGACGAAGTAACCGCTCGTTTAGCGCGGAAATTGCATTTCTGGTAGGAGGAGCGAGGCTTGCCATTCGGCCGTGCCTCGTTCAACGTGGCTACTGGGGGAAGGGTAAGCTGCAACAGACTAGCGAAGAGCAGGCGCGGGTTGCGTCGAGCGGCCCAGTAGGGATTGTGGGCGGTTCGGCCGCCGGCCTATTTGCCGCCTTGCGTCTGGCGCGGGCAGGACGCAGCGTACGCTTGTTCGAGCGCGCGGAACGGCTAGACCCCACTTTTCGCACCCTGATTGTTACCCATCGTATCCGAGATTTGCTGGGCTCTTCGTTTGAAAGATCCGTAGTCAACCAAATTCGCCGATTCGAACTCTTCACTGATGGCCGCGCAGCTACCATTGAGCTCGACTCCCCCGACTTGATCATCGAGTGTTCATCGTTGATTCGGGTGCTAGCTGACGAGGCGCAGAGCCACGGAGCCCAGCTTGAATTGGGCGGCGATTCGCATCTCTGGAAGCCAAGGGCGCGGGCATCGAGATGAGCCTGGCGAAAACTGGCCCTCGGAAGGACGGAGCGGGGTACGAGCGCGTATCCTGCAGCGCTGTGGTCGGTGCCGATGGTGCACAGAGCAGCGTGGCTCGAGCGGCGGGATGGTGCGGGCTGACGACGGTGCCGTTGGTGCACGCGATTGTAAAACTGCCATCGGGGATGCCCTCCGATACCGTCCGGGTATGGTTTGTTCCCGATGATACGCCGTACTTTTATTGGCTGATTCCAGAGTCCGGAGGTCGCGGCGCGCTGGGGCTGATTGGCCTGAACGGCCAGCAAACGCGGCGCTGCCTGGATCGGTTCATGGAAAAGCGCCATTTCAGGGCGCTGGCGTTTCAGGGGGCCCGGATTCCCGTGTATCAAGGATGGGTTCCGGTAGAGCGGAGGGTGGGCCGAGGATCTGTGTACCTTGTCGGCGATGCAGCCGCTCAGGTCAAGGTCACGACCGTGGGGGGCGTCGTTACGGGTTTTCGAGGCGCATTGGGCGTTAGCGAAAGCATTTTGAATGGAGGGCGGAGCCGGGAGTTAAGGATGCTGCGGCGTGAACTTGACTTGCATTTGCTGATCCGCAGGTCGATTCATGGTTTTGGACAGGCTGACTACAGCCGCTTGGTGGATTGGATGGATAACGCAATGCGGAGAACACTAAGTCGAGTGACCCGGGATGAGGCGGCGCGGGTCCTATGGCATATCTGTCGCAACCGGCCTCGGATCTTTTTACTGGGCCTGCGTGGATTGCTGGCTTGCTTGCTGCACCCTGCAAAACGACGTGATACTTCGATGGCTCTGCCCCTTTCCGTCCCCTCTGTTACCCAAAGGTAAGAGGCCGAAGAATGTACGTTTGTAGCCGCAGCGGCATTCGTGTAACTTGGTTTTGCTTGACGCTGAGAGGTTAGTCAAACCCCTGGCGGAAGGCGGCAGAGCGGCGGCCAAATTGCTTGGAGGTTCATGTGCGTCTTGCCGTAATCGGTTGTGGATATGTGGGGTTGGTGACAGGCAGCTGTCTCGCTGAGGCGGGGCACGAAGTGATGGCTACGGACAATGATACGGCGCGTATCGAGATGCTCAATTCCGGACGCCTGCCCATCTACGAACCCGGACTGGACCGGGTGATGGAAAGCGCCACCCGGGCCGGGCGATTGAGTTTTACGACCGATTGCGCCAAGGCGGCTCGTGAGGCGGATGCTATTTTTATCTGCGTGGGCACGCCGCCTCTCGATTCGGGCGATGCCGATCTTTCTGCTATCGACAATGTGGCGCGGCAGATCGCGGCCGCGTCGCGTTCCTCGAAGCTGGTCATCGAAAAGAGCACGGTGCCGGCACAAACGGGCGAGCAGCTCCGGCATGCTCTCAAGGTCTACGGGAGAAGCGGCGGCGCCAGCTTTCGAGTGGCTTCAAATCCCGAGTTTTTACGCGAGGGGACGGCAGTAGCTGATTTCTTTCATCCCGACCGGATTGTGGTGGGCGTGGAGGACTCGGAATCCGAGCAGCAATTGCGGGAGATCTACAAGCCTTTTCTCGAAGGCAGATTTCATTGTCCGGTTCACGAACCGAAATGCCCGGTGGGACCTGCACCTGTGTTTTTGGTGACGACGATTGCCAGCGCCGAATTGATCAAGCACGCTTCGAACTCTTTCCTCGGCCTGAAGATCTCCTATGCCAATGTCATCGCGGACCTTTGCGAACGGCTCGGCGGGAATGTGGAGGAAGTCACGCGGGCCATGGGGCTTGATCCGCGCATCGGGCCGCATTTCCTGAATGCCGGTCTGGGTTTCGGAGGGTTCTGTCTACCCAAGGATATCCAGGCGTTCATTCGATTGGCGGAGAAGAACGGCGTGGATTTCACCCTTCTTAAGGAAGTGGAGGCGGTGAACAAGCGGCGAATCGATCAGTTCGTGGAAAAGGTCCGCAAGGCTCTTTGGGTTGTAAAAGATAAGAAGGTTGGCGTTCTGGGTTTGGCGTTTAAGCCCAACACGGACGACATCCGTTTTGCGCCCGCGATCGACGTGGTCCGGCGATTGACCGCCGAGGGTGCGAAGGTTCGCGCTTCCGATCCCGTTGCTACCGAGCGCGCCGGCCGAGTGCTGCAGGGCGTGGAGTTCCTCGAGGATCCCTATCAAGTGGCTCGCGAAGCCGATGCCCTGCTCTTACTGACCGAGTGGAAAGAGTATCGAGACCTGGACTGGAAACGAATTTACAGGGATATGGCCCGCCCCTTGGTGCTGGATGCGAGAAATATGTTGCCTCCAGCGAAAATGAAAGAGCTGGGCTTCGAGTATCACAGCTTTGGACGGCCGGACTTGAGCACGAGCACCGTGCTCGTGCCGTCCTGAGCTTTACCTTCGCGGTTGCGCCGCGGCGACCTGCTGCCGAAAGAAGTCCAGCGTCAGGCGCAGCCCTTCATCGAGATTGACCTTCGGTTCCCATCCAAGCAGGCGCTTGGCCTTGCTGATATCGGGACAACGCTGCTTCGGGTCATCCTGCGGAAGCGGTTCGAAGACAATAGGCATGTCAGATCCGAGGAGCTGGCGGATGCGTTCAGCAAATTCCAGAATGGTGATCTCCTGAGGATTTCCGATGTTTACGGGCTCGTGCTCATCGGAATTCATCAGCCGGTAAATGCCTTCAATCAGGTCGGAGACGTAGCAGAAACTGCGTGTCTGGCGGCCGTCTCCGTACACCGTAATGGGCTGAGCGGTCAACGCCTGATATACGAAATTGGGCAGGGCCCGGCCGTCATTGAGGCGCATCCTTGGGCCATACGTATTAAAGATTCGAACGATGTGAGTATCGACGCCGTGGAAGCGGTGGTAGGCCATAACGATCGCTTCAGCAAATCGTTTTGCTTCATCGTACACACCGCGAGGACCAATGGGGTTGACGTGCCCCCAGTAGGTTTCGGGCTGCGGACTGATCTGCGGGTCGCCGTAGCACTCCGACGTGGAAGCCATCAGGAACTTGGCTTTCTTGGCGAGCGCGAGCCCCAGGGCGTTGTGCGTGCCCAAGGCTCCGACTTTCAGCGTCTGTATCGGCAACTTTAGATAATCAACGGGACTCGCCGGCGAAGCGAAGTTCAGGACGTAGTCGACCGGACCGGCCACGTCGATGTATTGCGAGACATCATGGCGCATCAGGCGAAAGCGGGAATGTTTGGTCAGGTGAGCGACATTCCCATCGTTGCCAGTGACCAGATTGTCGATGCAAAGCACTTCCCACCCACGCTCAATCAGGTAATCGCACAGATGCGAACCCAGAAACCCTGCACCTCCGGTTATGACTGCGCGCAAGCGCCCTCCTTCAAGACAGCCGTCCGCGAGAGTTTGAAATAAGCCCTACGGAATGAATTGTACCGCCTCAGTGCGATGCATTGTATGCCACTAACAGCCGGGCACAAACCAGGGAGCCTGGCTGACGGCGAAATTGAGCCTGTAAGTCAAGCTGGCGATAAGTGGCCTTTGGGACACCAACGGTACTGTCCAAGGCCAGCAGGACAGCTCACCACTGCTCACTCGCACACGTTTACCCCCCCTGTTCCTCGTCACGCCGCCCGACCAGTAGAGGGTAAGCGAGTGTCCTCCCTAAACTTGTCGCGTCATGAAAACACCAAGCCCAGCTACTTGTTCAAGTTCCGTTTCCATGGATTCGCGAGTGCGCCAAGCTCCGCGCGCTCATGTTCTCCTTTTGTTCGCCGCTCTCCTCCTGGTCTCCCTTATCCAGGCAGGATGCGCCGGCGTTACCAGCGCTAAGGGCAATTCCATTGCTTCCACCGCTGCGACAACTTCAACAAATTCAACCTCGACCCCAGCCGGCGCTCTGAGCGCCAGCCCCTCTACCCTGAGCTTCGGCAGCGTGCCCATAGGCTCCACGAGCAACCAGAGCCTGACCATTACGGATTCTGGAACAGCCGCGGTTACGATCTCTCAAGTGAGCTCTTCTGTAACGGGCCTCACTATTACTGGAGTGGCTTTGCCGGTGTCCTTGAATCCCGGCGATAGCGTGACCTTTACGGCGAGCTTCGCCCCCCAGGTAGCGGGCAATGCATCCGGCAGCGTTTCTTTCACCAGCGCTCAGTTAAGTGCGGCTTTCACTGTTCCGATGACCGGCGTGGGCGCGGCTGTGGCGCCGTCGGTTACGAGCCAGCCGATCAGCCAATCCATCCTCACTGGACAGACGGCAACGTTTTCGGTGACTGCCTCGGGAACGGCTCCGCTCAGCTATCAATGGAAGAAGAATGGCGCTGCGATCACGGGCGCAACGTCAGCCAGCTACACCACCCCTGCTGAGACCACTTCCGATTCAGGCGCGCAATTCAGCGCCGTGGTGAGCAATTCGGCCGGCACGGCTACCAGCAACAATGCCGTGCTGACGGTTACGACGAACCCAATCGGGCCTTCTATCACGACTCAGCCATCGAATCAGACCATCTTCGCGAACCTGACCGCCACCTTCTCAGTTCTTGCGAATGGCACGTCGCCGTTGAGTTATCAATGGCGAAAGAACGGAGTTGCGATTCCAGGTGCGACTTCCGCGACCTACACGACACCGGCTGAAACCACTTCCGATAGCGGCTCGCTCTTCTCCGTCGTGGTCAGTAATTCCGTAGGCAGCATCAACAGCAATAACGCCACCTTGACGGTCAATCCCGATCCCGTGGCGCCCAGCATCACCAGCCAGCCTGCGAGCCAGACCATCACCGCAGGCCAGACGGCCACATTTTCGGTGACCGCTTCCGGCACTGCACCGCTGAGTTATCAGTGGCAAAAGAATGGGTCAGCCATCGGCGGCGCTACTTCGGCCAGCTATACGACTCCGGCCGAAACCACGGCCGACAATGGCGCGCAGTTCAGCGTCGTGGTAAGCAATTCGGCAGGCACGGCTACAAGCAACAATGCCGTCCTCACGGTTAATGCGGTGGCACCCTCGATCACGGCCCAACCGGCAAATAGAACCATCACCGCAGGCCAGACGGCCACATTTTCGGTGACCGCTTCCGGCACTGCGCCGCTGAGTTATCAGTGGC
>Ga0207039_1204_pt1 | contig 11251 bp, 5 predicted proteins | sample Alteio_BWMinCont_74_FD_153264 | JGI IMG/M metagenome (GOLD analysis project Ga0207039, IMG submission 153264) | Enriched cells from forest soil in Barre Woods Harvard Forest LTER site, Petersham, Massachusetts, United States -... | ecosystem: Environmental > Terrestrial > Soil > Temperate forest >... | reverse complement strand
TAGCTGAGACTCGGAATCGTTTTCCGTTCTCAGACCATTCCATCATCATGCGGCATGAACAACGGCGAAAAGCCCTGTCAGCCTTGTGTTCGCAGTCTTTTGAATGACGTTAATATACCGTGATTTCCATTGGATTCGATGACCCTTTCTACTACCCACCATTATAGAGTACATAGGGCGGCGGTGTACCTGCGGCGCAAAAAGGACACACGAAAACTACGGCAGTAAACGGGTTTGTTTACAACAAGATAGCACTGGCGGAGAGGGAGGGATTCGAATCCGCCTGAAACCGTCAAACAAAGGACTTAACCGCGCACGGACAGCAAACTTGATACATGTAAGTATATGAAAAACCAGCCAACTGATTTGTAAAGTGATTTGGTTGGCTACTTCTGCTTCCCCAACAAACTCGCTCACTTTAGCGTAATCACAATCGGAGTAAGAGTTTTCTGATTGTTGTTGTCGCTTGGAGTCGAGGCTGCCTGAGCCACCACCGAGACATTCACCGTCTTGGGGCCGCCACCACCACCTCCTCCTCCTCCGCCTACGCTCCCGCTCCCGCCACAGGAAATCACGGTCGCCAGAGCTGCAACAACGATCAAGCCAACCAAAGGCCTCGTCCGGCTCCGCGCCAACACCACGAAGCCCAAAGGCACCAGGGAGGCCAGCAACCAGCCTCCGGCAGGAAATAGCAAAGCTGCGTGGACCCTTTCCACTTTTGAGGCGGCAGCGGTATTCGTCGCCGTCAAGTGCACAGTGGCCGTGCCGTCATCTGTCAGCGTCGCGGGTGACGAACTCTCGGAGCAAGACACGGTGGTCGCCGCAGGCTGGCAATACACAGTAATGGTACTTACGTAGTGATTCACCGAAGTCAAAGTCAGATTAAATGTGGCTGACTGCCCACCGGTAAGCGTTGCGGTCGTCTTGTCGAGAGATGTTGTAAAGTCACCCACTCTCAGTACGGCATCGATGGTGTGAGAGACAATATCTGCCGTTCCGGTGATCTGGAAGGGATAGTCGTTTGCGGCCAATTGGCTATAACTAAAGCCGAAACCAGTTGAAGGACCGGAGGTATAGAAAGGAGTGTCTGGTCCACACTGTGTGCCAGCGGGCAAGCCAGTGCAGGCGAAGCTCAACTGTTCGTTCAGTCCGTTCGTCGCCGTAGAACTCATCGTGGCATCCGCGTTTCCACTCGGACCAACGACAATAGTTGTGGACGCGATACTCAGGGAAAAATCGCCGATCCCAAGTTTGAAGGTTGCCCCCGTCGGCGCAAAGCCATCGGTGGCGCTCACCGTCACTATGTGACTGCCAAAGGGCGTCGAGGTGGATGTGTTGACGGTAACGATCACTTCTCCGTATCCGCCCGGAGGAATCAGCATTGAGTTTGCGCTGAAGGAACACGACGCTCCAGCAGGCAATCCGCTGCATTGCAGGGATGAGTAATTCCCCGAGTACCCTCCTTCGCTCTGAATTGTCATGTAGATTTCAACGTTTTCGCCGGGTTCCACGCTTACCTTTACGAGTGGGTTAGGCGATATTAACGGATCGTACCGTGAGGAGGTCACTCCCACGGTCAGGTTCGGATTCGGCTTCGTACCGTAGGCAACCGCAGTCTGAGAACCCAGGGTTGCGTAGAGCGCGAATACATGAGTGGCATCAAGGCCCGGTCCTAGAGTGAACGAAAATTTCTGCGTCTGCTGCCCAGCCGTAAAGTTGAGGCTTGCCGGAAGCTTGATCGCCGGGTCGCTCGCAGACAGAGTGACGGTCTCGGAAGAAATGGCGGCCAAATCAAGCGATACTGTTGCTTGGCCAGCGTTCCCAAGCACAGGACTGGAATCGAGGGCGATGTCGAGCGCCGGAGCAGGAGCGGCAGGGATCGTGGTGAACGACGAAGTACTGGCTGTGAGTTCCATTAGGTCAGTCGCTCCATCCCCGTTGAAATCGGCGCCGAGGAGTGGTTGACTAAAAGCCGCAAGCTGGTACGTGTGGTCAGTGACAATGAACGTTCCATCCCCAACGCCTTGCAGAATCACCAGACTCGGGTCGGTAAACGCCACCTGCTGCGAAGGCCAGAAGATCATCGCGATGTCAGGGATGCCGTCACCATTGAAGTCTCCCACCAGTGCCTGATTGAAGGGGGGAAAGGTTACGCCCGGAAGATCGTAGCTTGGCTGCTCATGAAACGTGCCATCTGCAGAGCCAAGATAGACCGTGACGCCCAGGGGACTAACCAGGGACTGTCCGAAGGTGCCGTTCGGATCCCGAGCCTGAATCAGGTCCAGATAGCCATCGTGATTTACGTCCGCAACCGCCACCGCTCCGAAGTGCGAGATCAAAGTGGTTGGAGCTTGAAAAGTTCCGTCGCCATTACCGAGAGCCTCAATCAGGTCGTCTCCGCTAGCCTCCCACCCTATGTTTCCGTTCATGCCGATCAGAAGATCCAGTTTTCCATCGTGGTTCAGATCTACAGCAAAAAGCTGCTGCGCATTCAGACTTGACTGGAATGGAAACTGCTGTGTCGCCAAAGGCGTGAATGTTCCGTCGCCGCGTCCGAGAAACATATTGAATTGCCAAAAGGGCCCCGTGCTGGTATCGGTCCACCCTACAACTGCAAAATCCAGTTTCCCATCGTTGTTGAAGTCACCAGCAACTACCTGTTGGGGGTTGGGCAATTCGGCCAGCGTGACCGGGGCGGCGAACGTTCCGTCCCCATTGCCACGAAGGAAGAGTACGTTAAAGCCGCTATTACCTCCGTTGTAGGTGTTCATGTAAACCACGTCTGGCGTTGCCGGGTTCCGAAAGGCGCCGGCGACAAAAACTGGGACGGGCACAGGAGCATCGCCCGTGATCGTAGTGCGTACCGGCGGAAGAAACTTTCCAGTGCCGTCGTTCAGGAGCACTGTCAATGCGGCAGGACTGGCTAGATCGACGGCGAATTCAACCAGGAGCAAGTCCGGTTTCCCGTCACCGTTGAGATCGGCAACCTCCATTGGAGCCAAATGGTCAGGGGCGTCCACTGGACCGATGGTGTAGCCAATGGTCGCCCCTTGCGGTGGCCCATAGTTGCCCGACCCGTCGTTGGCGAACAGCCTGACTTTATTTTCGAGAGAATCCGCTGTGACGATTTCTGGGCGCTTGTCTCCGTTGAAATCTGCAGCAACAAACGAGTACACATTTGCCCCGCCGCGATACGTCTGTGCAATGGCGAGGTTCCCCTTGCCATCCCCCTTGAGCACAGAAATCAGATAGCCAGCCTCTGTACCTGCCTCGGGGTTGTCCATAAGGGGGGTAGTATGCCGCCGAGCCTACGACATCCAGATGGCCATCGCCGTCTACATCGACCAGTTGAATAGCGGGATCGAGGTCGCCCACCATTGCTGTGGGATTCGGGTTCTGGGCGAAATTGCCGTCGCATGTTCCGAGCGCCACAGTGAGCAATCCCAAGGTTCCAAGCTGCACAGCGTCGAGACACCCGTCCTCATTCATGTCACCCAGCCCGACCACCATGGGACCATCGTTGAATCCCATGAAGCCGCCAAACGGGAAACTCTTTGCGGCCTGGCTGAGGTAGGGTATGAAGGAACCACCGGTAATGGTGACTACAAAATCCACGTAGCCATCGTTGTTCAGGTCGCCAGCGGCTATCCATCCCGTAGGAACTGGGCCGTCAGGGCTGCCATAAATGGCTTGCGAAGCGACAGTGCCCAAGAAGCCCCCTGAGCCGTCACCCAAGAGGACTTCAAACTGGGGCTGCGTCGAATCAGTGGCGATGGTCAGTCCCACCACCAGGTCCGGATTGCCGTCGTTGTTAACATCGGCGACGAGAATGAACGTCGGGATTTGAGGCAGCGAGACTTGTGTGCTCGACTGGAAGGTGCCATCTCCATTGCCGAGAAAAACCTCCACCGCGTTCGAATCCCCGTCGGTCACGGCCAGGTCGACGGGGCCATTCTTCCTCAGTGTGACGGCGGTGATCCAGTTGGGCGATTGACCCTGTGTGTATAGGATTTCTGGAACCTTGAACGTGTTATCGCCGTTTCCCAGAAAGACGTAGATTGTGTTGTCGCCACCGTTGCTGATGGCGAAATCCATTTTGCCGTCTCCGTTGAAATCGCCGCTCGTGATCGCGGTGGGAATGAATCCGGCTGGCAGGGCTGGACGCTCGCTGAAACCTGGGTTGCCGAAACCCGTTGCTGGACTGCTGCTCGCAGAATGGACCAGACCGTAGGAACGCGCAGAGAATGGCAGCTCTCTTACTTGCGGATTGTCGCGCTGCCACTTCGTGGTGTCTTGATGAGATAGACGAGCAAATTTCCAGCCGAGGAAACGCGAGTCCTTTCGGATGGCCTCCTGCCGCTGCGTAGAGGCTTTGGCGGACTGCGAGGGGAGCACCGGATGCTGGGAGATCGTCTGCGCACTGAGAGAGCCCAACGACAAAAGACAAGGGAATAGAAGAATAATCAACCCTTCAACTCCACGATGTGAGTGGACCCGAATATGCAAGCAAAGAACCTCGGTCAGTCGCAGAGTCCGTCGGCACGCTTCGCTCAAGTGTGACACTTCTAACACACGCACCGGTGGCAATCAGCTAGTTTTACGGGTCGCATACACATAAACGATGGACATGCTGACTCTCACCGCGCGCGCCTACTTTTGACCGGCCCCCCTGCTTTCGCAGTTTCGTGTTCCCGTCAAGCAACTGCTTCGCCTCCGGCAGCCAGGCCACGTCCATGCCACCGTACTTCGCCAGCGCAGAGCGTGTGCTTGGACATGCCCAGTTCTAGCGCAACATCCCCCTCCGCTTCCTTCAGTGCCCCGATTATTTGCGCTTCCGTGTGCCTGCTCTTCGACATACCCTCTTCCCCTTTCCTTCGTCCGAAATCATACTCGGACTTGTTCGGAAAGCGGGGAGCAGTTCACTGGGACGAGCACCTTTGAGTATTTTCCCCAAGCTGTGAACCGCCCGTCAGTGAAGTGGTGGAGGCTAGAATCCTTGGAGTAAGCGGTCGCGATCTTCGTCAGTGGCTGTAGCAATCCAAATGGCCAAACGCCGTTGGGACTGTTCGAGATGCAGCTTGCCGACTGAATACCCGCACTGCGCCCAACCTGTCGCCTTGCTCGGCGAATGCTTAAAGGACTGGCTTCATTTCCCGTTCTCGGACCCCACGTCCTTCCGACGGTGGAAGGGCGGTTGCAAGCCGAACAGCCAATGCCCGGTCATATAGAAGAAAAACTGTTCAAGCAAAAGAGCCGGTATCAAGTATAGCCACCCGAGAGAACCCAAGACGACCACAACTACGACCACATTTGCCACGAGCCAACCAAAGACGAAAAGCAGAAAGCGGACGGAACGAAATTCCCCTCGGTACTCCTCTCTGGCAAACGCGAAGAATCCGCACGATATTAAACCAAGGAACACCCAGAGGGGGTTGACATGACGAATTTTCGCCACTACGAACGCTCCCACGCCTACCGCGCAGACCAGCAACGCCGCGCCAACCAAATAGCACAACTCCAGGATTCTTCTTTTTCTCATGTTCTCAGTGACACTGGCCCTGATATGCTGCCGTCGCTTCGTTTACAACTCCGTAGAAGCCCGCCGCATCAAGAGTCCCCAATATAACCGCAGGGTTCGTCGCAAGCCGAGCTGCTGCTTGACCCGCCGTCGCGACGGCCGTCGTGGCGGTCCCTACCGCGCCAGCCATCATACCAACGTTGACTGCGTCAGCTCCCTTCGAAACCAGCCAGGGACCCGCCGTCCGGGCCGTCGTCTCTAACTGAGCGCCTGCTGCGGGAAGCAGGGTCGCAAAGGGGACCACATAATCTTTGCCGTACTTTTGAACGTCCTTCGCTAACTTGGCAAGGGGCTTGTAGCTATCAAGAGCAACACCGATGCAGGAGCCCGCCCCAGTATTTATGGAGAATCCGCCGAAGAACGATTTGGTGAAATTCCACGCCGAGGTGAATCCGTTGTTTGCGGCAGGCCCACTGAGATAGGCGGCACTCGCAGAAGCAGAAAGCGTCTGAGTCCAGGCCCCCCAGATGTTGCTGCCCATCGCACCAGCATTGCTAATCTCAGCATTGCCGTTCGAGTCGTAACCTAGGCCCGTTACGGTGCCAGCGTTTAGATTGATGTTTAGCCAAGACCCGCCGCCATACGATCCCTCTATCCAATACCCACCGTTGTCCCCGCACTCGCCGCTGTTTGAGTTGTCGTCAATTGATTCAACCTTATCACCACTGTTTTTTAGGTACGCACAGTACAATCCTAAGGGGTCCGTAAACGTGAGCGGATTGTTTAACACATACGTATACAGGTTCCAGCTCTGCGGGTCGGTCGGGTCCTGTGCTATTATTCCTGCCGGGTCGGGAACCATGAACCTTCCGATCGAAGACGAATAGTGCCTTGCGCCGAAGTAGTCGAGTCCGGATTCGGTATCCCGCTCCTGGCCGGTGAACTTGTAGTGCTGGGCAACTTTCGGGCAGTAGTCGTTCTCCTGGCCGCCGTAGGGATAATAGTCAATGTCCTGCTCGCAGGCCGTTCCCGTTGCATTCTCGATCACGCTATGCGATCCCAGGTGGTCCGAGAAGTAGTAATGGACAGCAATGGTCGCTCCGCCTGAAGTCACGTCGCGGCGCGCGATCCTCTGGCCGTTGAAGAAAATGTATTCCTCCTGCGGGTTGCCAGCGAGGTCGCTTTCATCCAGTGTGTCGCCGCCGGTGCTCCTCCAATACAGCGTGCCACTGGTGCCGCTGGTGGGGCAGGGCGTGGCCGCGCTTACCGCAGCGCATTTTTCGACTCTATTGCCATCGCCGTCGTAAACGTAACGGTATTGGGGAGTCCAAATCAGGCGGTTCTCGTCATCGTAAACCAACAGTATCCCTTGGTTGCTGGTCATGTTCCCAGCCGGATCGTAGCCAAACCCTGGGCTGAGCTGATTTTGGTTCGTGGACGAGTAAGGCAGTGGTTCAGAGTACGTCTTTCCGCTGATCCCTGCTCGGCTGTAGAGATTGCCCCAGGGGTCAATTGTAAACGTCTCGCCCCATTGCGTTCCGCTGGATTGGGCGCTAGCAATCCGGTTCAGCGCGTCGTAGGTGAAGCTTTGGGTGCGGGTGGTGTCGCGGCAGTTGGCAATCGACAGCACGTTGCCATTATCGCCCGCGCCAGCAGAAAAGTTGTACGTCTTGTTCATGATGTTGCCAACTGTGCTGGGACAACTGGCTGTCATTTGAGTAAGCAGCGGAGGCGTATTGGTGCCGTAGAAGAGTTGCATCGGCTGCAAACGAGAGTTGTAGGCCAGCGCTCCGTAAATCACGCCGCCGTTGGTCAGGCTCTGCAACCCACCAGGCGGAGTATAGGTAGCATTGGTAATGAAATTGATGCCGTCATTGCTGTCCACCGCGTTCGTTGGAAGGCCCGCGCCTCCAATGGTGTAGGAAACCATCTTCTGGGGCGGGGTTTGCAGCGTTGCCAATGATCCGTCCTTGTTGTATGTGTAGTAGGTATACTCCCCCCTAGCGGCACCGATGGTGCGCCTTTCCTCTTTGACCCTGCCCATTTGGTCATGCAACCAAGAGGTCTCACCCGACCCGTCACACATCGACGTGCGTTGGCCAATTGGATATTTGTCGGTTAGCGATGGAGGAGTGCAGCCGGTCGGGGCAACACCGTCATAACCATACGCCACGGCGGAAGTATAGCCACTATTGCTGGAGTAGCCGTCCGCATAGCTCTTGCCCTGTAGACGATTGAGGGCGTCGTAGGAATAGCTGATCGTAACTTGTTGAGTGCCCGTCGGCCCCTGGTTGGGTGAAAGCGAAGTCTTGGACACCAGATTGCTGTCGCCATCGTATGCGTAGGAGATTTGACCCGCCAGGCCCCCCGTCTCCGGATTCTGAGCGGTCAGCAAGCGAGACAGCGAATCATAGCTGAAGCGACGGACACGCCATGGGCTGCCGGCATCATTGCTCGGCGGAGAAGAGCAACCAGTCCCGCTGACACCACCGTGCTGCTCGACGCAGGTGAGATTGTCGAGCGCGTCGTAGTTGTACAGGGTGACGAGGATGCTCCCGGAGCCAGTGCCTGAACCGCCCGTCAAAGTAGAACCAGATGGTGTAATCGTGAACGAGGGGTTAGGGAAGAATTGCGTGTTGTGGTTCATCGATACTGATAATGAATAATTCGTTGTCGAACCGGTTGTTGTCGATGTCAGGAGGACCTCACTACCACTGGCCGAGGCCGATACCGGACTGGAACTGTTGTTGTTGATTGCCTCTGCCAGGGCCGTGGCAATAGACGAGGAAGTGTCAGACAGACTGCTGAAGCCCGCCCCACCTACTGTCGCGCCATTCACAGTCACAGTCACGCCGCCAGAGTCGTAAATCCAACAAGTATTTGGTGGACAGGCATTCACGGGGCCTTGTTCACCCCCTGAGATCGATACTGAGCCGGTGCCCGGCGTCCCTGCCCCGCCACCGACTCCGGGCTCGTCGACCTCGACCAAACGCCCCACTCCATCCGTGCAAGTGGTGCGTTTATGGCTAGCCTCGTCGGTGACGGTTGCGCAAGTACCAGTACTGTTCGAGGTCGTCTGATCGTATGTCGTTGACACAGCCGAGCCATCCTGTTCGACCCCCGAGGTGACCCGACTCAGGGCATCGTAGTTCGCAGTAGTGTATCCCCAAGTGGTCTCCGTTCCACAGTTAGTGGTCGGCGGTGAGCAGCGTGTGGGATTGTAGACTTGGCTCTTCCGGCCAATTAAGTCGTAGGTGATTGCCGCATAAACCACGCCACTCGGATCGGAATTGAGTTGCGTCTGTGAAACCCGGCCCAAGCCGTCGAATGCAATAGTGGAAGTCTTGGTCACCGACGACGTGATTGGTTGGGTTATGACCTCTGAATACGGTGGCGCGGACTGCTTGCATTTCGCTCCCCCAACGTCCGTGTAGCAGTAGCTTATAGATCCGCCATCAGGATAGCCCACACCCGTTACGCGGCCAAACATGTCATACGACTCGCTCGTAGGCTGCAGGTTTGGGTCAGTTGTTGAGGCCTGTAGTCCCGTGCATGAGTCGTACGTGTATGACGTTATTTGATTCTTCGCGTTTGTCGATGTCGTCAGGTAGGCTTTGCCCTGACCACTGGGAGCACAGGTTGCGTTCGACCACGAATCGGTAAAGCCGAAGGATGTTGTGTTATTAAGTGGATCGATGGTAGAGAGCAGATTCCCAGCGTCGTCGTACTGGTTGGTCGTTGTAAGCAACGAGCCAGTGGCGCTATTCCATTGGCTGACCGCCGTAACGTTGCCCCGTGTTGTGTAGGTCGTGCTGAAATTTGAGTCGTGCTGGACAGCATTGCTCGGCTGCATCGGTTGTTTCGAATGGCCGTAGTTGTCGTATTCGTATGTGGTCTGAGAGACCTGCTTGTTGTTGCTGTCGAAAACTGCCTTCTGAGTAACGCGATCCACGATATTAAGGTTTCCGTAGGTCGAGTTTGAATTGTGCAGATATGTGTAGTCGGTTTTTCGAAGCAGCGTCCCAGGTGCGCCGTTACCGTAATCGTACTCTCGGACCTCGGTCGGATTGGTACGCGTCCAGGTCTGCCCGTTGAATGTAAACGTTTCGTAGTCAGTTTGGGTTTGGGATACCAGGCCATTTGCGAGCGTCGTGGTTACGCTGATTGGTCGAATATTGCCAAGGAGATATTCTGGCCCTCCACTGTATTGCAATACCGGCTCGCCTGTATAGGCGGTGACGACCTGTTTCAAGAGATTGGCGGGGGCCGCAGTGCCTTGATAGTAGTTTACTTGTGTTTCCACTGACCCAGCGCTGAGAACATTGTTAACGTCTGGGAGCGAAAATGTATGAACCTGCTGGTTGCCGAAAGGATCCGTGACTGTGACGGGCGATCCGGTCGGCGGTGTATAGGTCCAAGTGCTATTGACGCCATTTACCGTCTCCGTTCGGGTAGCGACCTGTGCTCGGCACGCGTAGCTTACGGTTAGGATTGTGTAGTATCCGAGGAGCGGACCTGCAATACACGACTGATTGTAAGTGTAGCCGATAACACCGCCCGTTGGGAGTGTAATGCTTGCCAGTTGGCCAAAAGTGTTGTTGTTCCAAGCAAATTGGTAAGTCGCGCCATTCGGAAGCGTTATCTTGCTGGGAACCTGCATCGGCGCGTCTGGTTCGCTGCATACCCAATAGGGTGGATTGTGTAGACTTCCGCAGAAGTTCGTGACAGGGGTAATTGTCGTGGTGTCGACGCGATAGTTCTGGGCATTGCCGTTCGAGTCTGTCACGGTGTAGATCGTGTACCCGCTACCATTGGTCACTGTCCAAGGCGTGCGCTTGACGGTGTCTGCTGTAATGACTGCCCCGTTTGACGTGACGAGGTTTCCGTTTGTGTCCTCGGAAGATTGGGGGGTGCAAACTACGACCACCAAACCGCTGCAGGTTAAGGGAATTTGCGTCCCATCTTTGAGGGTTATCATTGGGTTCTGGCCGACGTTGACCATCACCCCGGAACCATCCTCGGTGGGGCCAACAAACGGGCCGCCGCCGCCGTAGTAAGGACACAATGTCGTGGAGACGTCTACCTGATGCTGAACTCCCTCTGGGTCAGTGACAACCCAGCCGGGATAGGTGTAGTAGTCAGAGGGCTCACCAGGGCAAGGCGCGCTGACAGCTACGGCGGATGCTGACCAACCGAATCCGTTGCTGACAGGATTCAACGTGCCTGGAGTTCCTGGTCCTCCTCCCCAGCTCGTGAAGTAATATCTCTCCCCGTTCTTAGTGGTCATTGTGGTCTGGCGCGTCACCACTGGAGAATCCCACTCTAGGGCCAACCAGACAGTTCTGCCGCCACGCTGTTTCCATGAACCGATCGGAATGTGGAGATGCAGGTTTCCGTTTTGAAGCGAGACAGTATCGAGGTCACCGGTGGAAAACCCGCCGTACGGAGGAAGATTCTGGTTCCCATCAAACAGCACCTGCCCGTGCCCATGGGGCACGATAAAGAATATGAGAGCCAACACCCAGTAAAACTCGAAGAGTACACTGGGACGGACAACGCGAGAGGGCGACAGAGCGATGGGCTGATGCATGCTTCCTCCTTAATGAGGCGTACTACTCCTGGCAGTCTTCGAATCGAAGCCGCGACACGCCTAGCACTTCGGGGAAGCAGCGAGGTAGGGCTTATCTTCGGAACGGATTATCCGTCGCTCTTTCGGCGAATCCCGCTCGCTGA
>Ga0207039_1202_pt1 | contig 11322 bp, 9 predicted proteins | sample Alteio_BWMinCont_74_FD_153264 | JGI IMG/M metagenome (GOLD analysis project Ga0207039, IMG submission 153264) | Enriched cells from forest soil in Barre Woods Harvard Forest LTER site, Petersham, Massachusetts, United States -... | ecosystem: Environmental > Terrestrial > Soil > Temperate forest >... | reverse complement strand
AAGCGCAGGGTTAAGTGAGTCAGAATTTTAACTGCGTACAACGCAACTAGCTTAAGCGGGAAGCAGCAAACAAAATTTATCCCACACCCAAAGCTCTTTCAATCGTTGGACGAATTGAGAGTGTATTAAAGTGTTTTACATCACCCTCTTCCGAAATCAACTTTAGTTCACCATTCATAACAAATGCCCACGTTTGTTTTGATTCAGGATATTTTACTCCGTGAGAATTCCAATGCTCACCATTTCCACGTCCGTGATCAGCAGTGATAATCACTAAGGTATTTTTATCCAAACACATTAATTTTAATGTAAGAAATAAATTATCGATCGCATAATCATAAAAATCTATTGCTTTATGATATGCATCAATATCACGATCATGCGCTGCACTATCAGCATCATCTAATGAGACCCACATAAATGTGGGTTGATATTTTTGGAAATAATGAATTGCTTGAGCATAAGTGTATCTATCATAACGATCCGAAGAACCCGGAACAGAATCAACTTCTTGCTGATGATTAATATCTCGCATTACATCATCTGGTCTATGAGAAACAGGATCTTCCATTGGAATATTGCCTTCATTAACAAGGGTAGTGCCGGGAATATGTTCTGCAGCTAAACCAATAGAATCCCAAGATGCAAATGTGGCAACATCTTTTTTTGCAAGCTTTAATTTAAATAAAATATTTTCAGGAAATGTTTCAATATTAATACGTCCACAATCATTATCCGTACATGGCGAAACAACACCTGATAATTGTGTATGATAAGAAGGTAAACTCACTGGCACAGAAGCCGTTTCCATCGTTGTATGACTATCTGGCGCTCCATAAATTGTTAAGGAATTAGCATGCTTTTCCCAAAATTTATTAAAATACGGATGACTATCTAAAAAAATATCTTGCCAGCGAACACCATCAAGGGTCACATAAATGACATGAGAAATTTTTTCTGATTTTGCTGGTTGTGCTGCGCTGGTAATACTGGGAAAGGAAAATAAAATAATACAAAATAAAAAATAACGAATACTAGACATCATGACTTCCTTTTCAAAAAACATACTCGGTTTGCGATTAAATCATGATTATTATCCATGAGCAATGATTAAGATAACAACAGGACTAGAACCCTAATTATTACCATGTTATTATTTACACTAGGCAGTGTTAAGGATGACACACATGCAAAAAAAACAAATTGCTGCATGGCTGGGGGTTTGTTGTATCTCTATGCTTACTCATGCTACCACTCCTTACGGAGTGAATCTTTCCTATTTACTGATTGATAAAGACCCGCAATACCTACGCGGATACCGCTTTAGCTTCCTTTATCAACCTCCAACCTGGATGTGGAACCATATACATATTTTTTGGGACTTTGGGTTTGGTCACTGGTGGGTCAATCATAATGTTCCTTATGGCAGCTTAAACAGTTATGCCATAGCACCTGTTTTTAGATTTTTTATCTTAAATAATAATTATGTGTCACCTTTCGTCGACATTAGTATCGGTCCATCCTACTTGACGAAAACTCGTATTTCAGATCGCAACTTAGGCATGCACTTTTCTTTTCAAGACCAGATAGGCATTGGTGCTACCTTTGGTGCTCAAAAGCACTTTACTGCAAGCTTAAGCGCACTCCATTATTCCAATGGATCATTGTGCGCCATGAATGCAGGTATTACCGTTCCATTAATGTTAAATCTTGCATATCAATTTTAACCGGTTACACTTATGCCATGCAAAAACGGATAGCCATTAAAAATCACATTGAAGAAATTCGCCTTATTAATCAAAGATCGATTACGGCTTTGATTATCATGGCATTGTTGGTGTTTATCTTAATTTTTAGATTAGCTTACTTACAATTTTCAAAACATGATTTATATACCACACTTTCACAAAAAAATTGGTTAGATCTTGTACCATTAGAACCTACTCGCGGATTAATTTACGATAGAAATGGTATCTTATTAGCTGAAAATATTCCTGTTTTCAGCTTAGATGTCATTCCTTATAAAGTACAAAATATGCCCAAAATGTTGGCAGATATTTCACGAATTGTTTCATTATCAGAAAATGATATTGCCCAATTCCAAAAACAATTAAAACAACACCGTCGTTTTGATGAAATTCTTTTAAAACTCAGATTAACTGAAGAAGAAGTCGCAAAATTTTATGAAAATCAATACCACTTTCCCGGGGTTATGATTAGAGCACGTTTATTGCGGCATTATCCAATGGGAAACACCTTTAGTCATGTTTTAGGTTACATAGGACGAATCAGTATAGAAGAATTAAATGATATCGATCAGAGTAACTATAGTGCTACTAACTATATCGGCAAACAAGGCATTGAAAAATTTTATGAAGATGAATTGCATGGCACAGTGGGATATGAGCAAGCAGAAAATGATGCCAGTGGTGAACCCGTACGGATATTAAATCAAATCAAACCTATTCCCGGTAAAAATATATATCTCACTCTCGATAGCCAATTACAAATAGCAGCAGAACAAGCATTAACTGGTCATAGAGGTGCAGTGATTGCGATTCAACCACAAACTGGACAAGTTTTAGCCGTTGTCAGTGAACCTGGCTTTGATCCAAATATGTTTATTAATGGCGTGAGTAATATAGATTATAAAAATTTACAAGAATCTCCTGATAGACCTCTTTATAACAGAGCGATACGAGGTTTATATTCACCTGCTTCAACTATCAAACCTTTTATGGCGTTAGGTGGGTTACGGTATGGAATTATTACCCCCGAATACACCATTTATGATCCGGGTTGGTTTAAATTAAAAAACAGCTCACATATATTTCATGATTGGCGACACCATGGACATGGCATGGTGAATTTGGAACGCGCTATTGCTGGATCATGCGACACTTATTTTTGGGAATTAGGTGTCAAGCTAGGTATTATAAAAATAGGTGAAAATTTAAAACAATTTGGCTTTGGAGATTTAACGGGTATTGATTTAGATGAAGAAATCCCTGGAAATGTGCCCACACCTAATTGGAAACGTAAAACTAAAGGGGCGGTATGGTATGAAGGGGATACAGTTGCTTCAGCCATCGGTCAAGGTTATATGCAAATAACACCTTTACAACTCGCAACAGGAGTTTCTACCATTGCAATGCGTGGTGAACGCTTTGTACCCTATCTATTAATGGGGCAACAAGAACCAGGAAAAAATTATAACCCATCTACGCCAACCAAAATGGAACCTGTCATGCTGCAAGATCCAAACTATTGGCAAGCAGTTATCACGGGTATGCAAGATGTTGTTACATCACCAGAGGGGACTGGTCACAAACTCAAAGGCGCACTTTATTCTGTCGCTGCAAAAACCGGGACTGCACAAGTTTATTCTCGTAAGCAAGCAGCCAATGAAAGTGATATTATTAATGAAGATAATATACCTGAGCGACTTCGAAATAATTCTTTGTTAATTGCATTTGCTCCGATTGACAATCCACAAATCGCAATTGCTGTGATTGTGGAAAATAGTAAGCTTGCATCACTGGTTGCTCGTCAGGTATTAGATCATTATCTTTTACCAAAGTCACAAGTCCCCCATTCTCAAGTGAGTGCGAATAATGTCAATACAACGATACATTAACGAAAAAAATACGTTTAAAGAAAATACCAATGGGTATCGCAACCTTTGGCAGTGGATTCATGTTGATGTTCCTTTGTTATCAGGATTAATTGCATTAATGGCATTAGGATTATTTATTCTTTATAGTGCTAGCAATCAAGATCTTTCAGTCGTTGAGCATCAAGCAGTACATATTGGATTGGCATTTTTTATTATGATTGTTTTTGCGCAAATTCCACCATCAAACTATCAACGCTGGGCATTTTGGATTTATACCATTGGAATTCTTTTATTAGTTGCAGTACTTATTGTTGGTCACATAGGAAAAGGTGCTTCGCGTTGGTTAAATTTAGGAATCATTCGTTTTCAACCTTCTGAAATGATGAAATTAGCTATTCCTATGTTTTTAGCTTGGCATTTTCATCGTATACATTTACCTCTTTCGCTAAAAACTATTTTCTTTGCAGCAATCATCATTTTTATCCCTGCTATATTAACTGCAAAAGAACCGGATTTAGGAACAGCTATTTTATTAATGGTTGCTGGTGGCAGTGTACTCTTTTTAGCGGGGTTACGTTGGCAATTGCTTGCCTCAATCACAGCTTTAGCAAGTTTATGCGCTCCTATTCTCTGGTATGTCATGCATGATTATCAACGTAAACGCGTGCTTATCTTTTTAAATCCAGAAAGAGATCCTTTGGGTTCGGGTTATCATATCATTCAATCTAAAATTGCTATTGGTTCAGGAGGTTTTTTTGGTAAAGGATGGTTAAATGGTACACAATCACATTTACATTTTTTACCAGAACATTCCACAGACTTTATTTTTGCTGTATGTGGGGAAGAATTAGGATTTATCGGTAGTACGATTTTAATTATTTTATATATGTTAGTGATTGCACGTGGATTATATATTACCATAAATGCTCAAGATACATTTACACGTTTATTAGCAGGAAGTTTAACTTTAACTTTTTTTGTTTCTTTTTTTATCAACATGGGCATGGTAACGGGCGTATTACCCGTGGTAGGCTTACCTTTACCGTTAGTTAGCTATGGTGGATCATCCATGGTGACGTTAATGGCAAGTTTCGGTATTCTGATGTCGATACAGACGCATAGAAAGTTATTAACGACTTAAAGGATTTTACATGGTTCGCAAAGTTTTAATTATTTTGGTATTAGTTATTTTTTCTCAGGTCAGTTTTGCGACTGAATCATTTGGAAATCGCCCTGAAGTGCAGGCTTTCATTAAACACATGGTAAAAAAATATAAATTTAATGAGTCCTATTTAATTGTCTTATTTAATTCAGTAAAAGTACGACCCACAGTCATCAAAAGCATACAAGCCCCCTTAGAAATTAATCCATGGCATAAATACCAAATGTTATTTGTAACCGAATGGCGTATTCGTCAAGGTGTTGCTTTTTGGAATAAATATCAAGATGCATTAACCAAGGCAGAAAAAATATATGGTATTCCTGCCAAAATAATTGTTGCCACCATCGGTGTGGAAACTAAATACGGTCAAAATAATGGAAATTATAAAGTCATTGATGCGCTAACCAATATTGGATTCAGTAAAAATCCTCGTGCTCATTATTTTCGTCAAGAGCTAGAAGAATTTTTATTATTAGCTCGTGAACAACATATTGATCCATTAAAAATTTATGGATCTTATGCTGGAGCCATTGGACAACCCCAATTTATGCCCAGTAATTATCGTAGCTATGCAGTTAATTTTTCGGGCAGCGGAACAATCGATCTTTCACATAATCAGGTAGATGTTATAGGCAGTATTGCTAATTATTATAAGAAGCATGGCTGGAAAGATAATCAGCCTGTAGCCATTCCAGCGACCGTAACAGGCTATCATTACACTAAATTACTTGCTTCGAATAAAGCTCTTCCCTTATCAGATTTTACAGATCTTGGCATTTATCCTCGTGGATATGCGAATGAAGATTTAAAAGCAAAATTAATTGAATTAAAAGGTTCTTATCGTAATGAATATTGGTTAGGGTTTCATAATTTTGATGTGATTAAGCGTTATAATACAAGCACACTTTATGCTATGGCGGTTTATCAATTAAGTGAATACATTGATGCAGTGAGAGGGAGATCATAATGACGAATAGGATGTTCGGCACCATTGAAGTTTCAAATAAATTTATTTTGCAAGTAATAACCCTCTTATTATTTGCTTCATTTTTATTTTTAAATGGCTGTTCTACAGTAACAACTAAAGATGGCCCTCCCTCCTATCCTGTTGATGAAACAAAAATCCCAAACGCAGTTCCTAAAAAAGAATCATTAGCTAAATATGGTAATTATTCAACTTATAGAGTATTTGGCAGAGCATATCATACGATGAAATCTAGCAAAAATTATGTCGCCGAAGGTACTGCCTCATGGTATGGAACTAAGTTCCATGCAATGAAAACCTCTAGTGGCGAACGTTACAATATGTTAGCGATGACTGCTGCACATAAAACATTACCCTTACCTACGTATGTACGCGTAACCAATTTAGGTAATAGTAAACAAGTCATCGTCAAAGTAAATGATAGAGGCCCTTTTGAAGGCAATCGATTAATTGATTTATCCTTTGTTGCCGCTAAAAAATTAGGGATGGTTGGACATGGCACCGCACATGTAAGAGTAGAAGCGATTGATCCTGATCAATTTAATCATCATGGTATTGTCGAAAAATTTGTTGCACATAATAAAACTAATCACACTTATGGCCTTGCAGCAAACGGATCCAATGTATATTTACAGGTAGGTGCATTTAAAAATCGCAGATATGCAGAACGTTTGCAAACACGATTAAGTAAAGTAATGGATTCACCCGTCCGAATTACTCAATTAAATAATCGTCGTTTGTATCACGTACAAATTGGTCCCATCAAAGATAAAATGACTGCACATCAAATTTCAAAACATTTACATTCTATAGGATTGTCTTACAACACAACCACCAAACCACAAATGGAGGTTTAATGTTAAATATTTTGGTTTCTATTCTCGGTATTTTTATTACAATTTTTGTAGTAGTTGGAGTCCATGAGTTTGGTCACTTCATTACTGCACGACTTTGTGGAATCAAAATTTTACGTTTTTCCATTGGATTTGGGAAAGCACTATATCGATGGTACGATAAAAAAGGCACTGAATACGTTATTGCTGCAATCCCACTGGGTGGTTACATTAAAATGCTAGATGAAGGCGAAGGACCTGTGCCTGAAAATGAATTACATCTTGCATTCAATCGTCAACCTTTTTATAAAAAAGCACTGGTAGTGCTTGCTGGGCCTGCTGCTAATTTTATTCTAGCAATTTACTTATATTGGGCTTTATTTGTAGTAGGTTTCTCTACAGTAAAACCAGTTATCGGCACAATCGCACCAAACTCCATTGCCGCACAAGCGGGTTTAAAACCCCATCAAGAAATTTTAAAAATAGATAATACACCGACTCCATCTTGGGTAAGCGTTGCATTACATATCATATTACGTGTAGGTGATCAGGGAACATTGCAAGTTCAAACTCAACCTTTTCCTCTCACGCTAACCAATGCTGCTACCAATGATTATTCTCTTAGCTTAACACACTGGCAATTAGATAAATTAAAACCAGATCCTTTAGAGAGTTTAGGCATTGTACCGTATGTTCCTGCTATTAATCCTGTAATAGATTTCATACAACCTGATTCACCCGCCATTCATTCAGGTTTAAAAATGGGTGATACAGTCATTGCGATTGATAAACAAAAAATAAAAGATTGGGTTGATGTATTACCTATTGTTGCTAAATCACCAGGAAAAACTTTAATTTTTACTGTTGAACGACAAGGTAAAAAGATTAATCTTCCTGTGACAGTCGGCGTTAAAAAAAGTTTTTTTGTTAAAGAGCATGGCTTTCTAGGTCTAGGGCCCAAAATACAATATCAACCCGCTTTGATTAAACTAGTTCAATATGGCCCACTCGACGCTATTCCCGTTGCACTAGACGAAGTAGGTACCTTTATTCAATTAAATACAATTTTGTTAGGTAAAATGATAACAGGTAAAGTTTCCATGCAAAGTCTTGGAGGACCTATTACTATTTTTGAAAGTGCCGGCGATGCTCTTAATCAAGGAATTATTCCATTTTTATCTTTTTTGGCTTTTTTAAGTATTTCGATTGGCTTTATTAATATTATTCCTATTCCAGGTTTAGATGGAGGCCACTTATTGTTTCAAACGATTGAATTCATTATTCGTCGTCCCCTGTCTGAACGTTTCCAAGTTTTATGTTATCATTTAGGCTTGATTTTCTTATTTTTACTGATAGCCCAAGCGGTTGCTAATGATATTATGCGATTATAATTCGGGGTGGTGGATTACGCGCACAAAACGCGCTAATCCACCCTACGCCAAATATAATTCTAAGTGTAGGGTGGATTAGCGCGTTTTGTGCGCGTAATCCACCAAAAATATAATTCCAAGTGTAGGGTGGATTAGCGCGTTTTGTGCGCGTAATCCACCAAAAATATAATTCCACAAATAGATATGACTTATGATTAATATAAAAGAAGCCTACTTATCTTACGATAATTTAATTTTATTTGATCATATCAATTTAACCATTCCTACGGGAAAAATTACTTGCTTATTAGGCCCAAGCGGCGTAGGAAAAACCACCTTATTAAAAATGATAGCAAATATTATTCCTGAGAATAAACAAACTGTTTTTAAAGGTACAATTACATTTAACCAAAATGAATCATCCAATGATATTTCTTACATGGGACAAACCGATTTATTATTTCCATGGTTAACTGCATTAGAAAACACACTTATTGGGTCACGTTTACGTGGCAATAATGAAAAACAAGTCATTGATAAAGCCAAGCATTATTTTAAATTAGTCAATTTATCGCATGCTGAATCTAAATATCCCCATGAATTATCAGGCGGCATGAGGCAACGCATAGCAATCATTAGAACGTTAGTTGAAGATAAATCCGTTATTTTAATGGATGAACCCTTTTCATCACTGGATGCTATTACACGATTTGAATTACAAAATTTAATCGTTAAATTATTGCAAGGTAAAACCGTTTTTTTAATCACACATGATCCTATTGAAGCATTACGTATTGCTGATGAAATTTATGTAATGTCAGGCTTACCTGCTTCTATTTCCACAACATTATCATTAAAAACATTAAAACCCAGAAATCTGGCCGATAAAGATGTTATTGAAAACCAAGAATTATTATTTGAAGCGTTAACAGAAGCGAGGCACCTTTAATGTCCTTACTTTTACGCGGTATCATTGTTGTCACTGGATTATTTTTGTTATGGCAATTGCTTGTTTCTATTTTTCAAATACCGGCTTACATACTACCCACTCCTATCGAAGTATTTCACACTTGGTATGAACGTTTAGGTACGATACTAAATGAAACCTATTTTACGGTAACTGAAACTATTCTAGGATTAGTCTTAGGTATTATATTTGGCTGTTTTGCAGCAATCATCATGACATATTTCAAACCTCTCTCTTGGTGGATGTTACCCATTTTAATTATTAGCCAGGCATTGCCCACGTTTGCAATAGCACCTTTATTAGTTTTATGGTTTGGTTATGGTATGGCATCAAAAATTGTCACCACTTTATTAATGATATTTTTTCCCATTACCAGTTCATTTTATGATGGCTTAAGTCGAACCAATACTGATTGGTTAGATTTAGCAAAAACCATGAATGCAAAAAAATGGCGTATATTCACCGTCATTCGCATTCCTGCCGCACTCCCCTCACTTGCCTCCGGTATCAGGGTAGCGACAGTGGCAGCGCCGCTAGGTGCCATTGTGGGTGAATGGGTAGGTGCTAGCAAAGGTTTAGGGTTTTTAATGTTAAATGCCAATGCAAGATTACAAATTGACTTGATGTTTGCCGCTCTACTCACACTTATTGTTTTTTCATTAATTTTATATTTTATTGTTAATAAAATACTCAAGCTACTTATTCCTTGGGGCCCTATGGTATACTCGGCAAAATAATACGTATGTAGGGTGGATTAGATGCGCTTTTTGCATCGTAATCCACCAAAAATGCAATGACCTGTTTCTGGTGGATTACGATGCAAAAAGCGCATCTAATCCACCCTACATAATTATAAAATAATACAAATAGAGGAATTAAAATGCCATTCAACCCAGCAGATTACTCCCAAATCCCAATTATCATTAAAAGCCTGGAAAATCATCCCGAAGCACAAACAGCATTCCTTAATTCGTTAGTCGATCAAGAGTTGAATTTTCTCTTAAAGATAAAGCCTTTTATCGCGGATGGAATCCAGCATTCAACCCCATTTCATTGGATAGTTGAAAAATGTAACGCGGATACAATAGAAAGAGTTTTCAATAAATTATTTGATTTTGCCCCTAAAAATAATAGTGATCAAAAACACGATGCAAAAGATATCCCTGGTTCTGCTAATTTTTTAGAAACACTCTGGCTTCTTGATAGTGAAACCTTGGCAAATAATCTAACTAGCAAACACTTTGCTTTATTTATGAAATTAATTAATCAAATAAAAAATCTTCATATTTGCCTACGAGTAGTTGCTAATGGGATTTTATCTTTAGCAAAACTCGCTAGCACAGACAAACTAGAAGAGCTTTATAAACAAATCAGACCCGACCTGCATAATATTTTAGCCTACGCACCGTATCTTGGGTCAAGTCGTATAGTTTTTTCTTTACTAGCTGAATTTTTATCAGCGAATACTTTTCGTGATTACCTGAAACAATTGTCAGATGACGTACTTGAAAAAACAGCTAGGCACAAAGATTCTGAATTGACAGGATTATCTTATGTCATTGCATTTCAACCTTCATCATTCGATGAATACCAAAAAAGATTAAGCGATTCTGTTATCAATGAAATAACCTTATTGAAAAAAGAAAATATTACACTAGGAGAATTATCTTTATCTGCGCAATATCTTCCGGTTGAATTGTTTCAAACTTATTTAAAAAGATTAAGCGATAAAACCATAATTCAAACAGCCATGGTTTCTTTTGTTCGAATTGCTTTATTTGGCCCAAACAAACCAGGAATCTTCGAGTCATATTTATACCAACTCGATGATCATACCACCAATCAAGTAACATTGCATGGTGAAAATTGTCAGACAGACTCTGGTATATTCACACCTTTTTCCTATACAATCACGCAGCGATCTTTCGCTTTATATCTATCTAAATTAACTGATAAAACATTAAATGAAGTTGTTTTAAGAGATTATACTTATAATAAAGTTAAGACAAAACACTTTCAACCTATTGCATATCATCTTGATTTGGCCAATTGGACTCTATTATTAAATAGACTATCGCCATTTACTTTACAATCTGTTTTTAAAACACATGATGAAGTCATTTATTACAATTTAAATCAGAATTTAAAAATGTCTTCTGAAGAAAAAAGTATTGCCACAAAGATTTCCAAAGACATTTTAAGTTTTATTGAAAAACCTGAAATAGCCATTGTGGAACATACTGATGCATTCATTCATTTTGCAGCGAGCCATCTTAAAAAGCACAAAGCGAATCAAAATCTGCTTCATCTTGACCAATGGATTCCAGTGTTAGAAAAATCCTTAAAGCATTGTCCAAATAATCCCAAAGTAAAAAATCAACTCTTTGCA
>Ga0207039_1038_pt1 | contig 11487 bp, 6 predicted proteins | sample Alteio_BWMinCont_74_FD_153264 | JGI IMG/M metagenome (GOLD analysis project Ga0207039, IMG submission 153264) | Enriched cells from forest soil in Barre Woods Harvard Forest LTER site, Petersham, Massachusetts, United States -... | ecosystem: Environmental > Terrestrial > Soil > Temperate forest >... | reverse complement strand
CCATAGACAAAGCCGGTGCCAGCTGTGCCTCCAGTTTGAGTTAAAGTACCAAGGGTTATATTGGTAGGATTAGTAACGGAAGTGGATGGTTGCGAAGACAAAAGAATAATATTGCCGGCTATATCTCTTGCACCATTATTAGTTGTACTGGTGTTGATATTCTGCACAGCGATAGCATTTGAGCCTGTGCCACCACTGGAGATAAAGACACCACCACCAAGGGCAGTTGTGCTGGAGCCATTATTAGTGGCTTGGGCGCTGATATTACCGGTAACGCTGATAGCGCCTGCTGAGACAAGAGCAACTGGACTGGCAGTGCCATTTAGCCCAGTAGCATCAGTAGTGATATTACCGCCTATAGTTAAATTGACGGAGCTGGTGGTAACGGCATTATTAACCAATTCCACCAAGCCACCGGCAGTTGAACCAGAGGTATTAATTGATCCAGTAGACAAGGTGGCAGCATTACCGGTATTGCCAGTCCAGGCAATAACCTGACCGCCTGCACCGGAAGTGGAAGATGTATTAATCGCTCCCAATGTAATACCTTGAGAAGCGTTCATGAGAATATTGCCGCCATTACCCGTGCCAGAACCGCTGGCTGTAATTGCTCCTGTGGTTATTGTACCGCCCCCTGTACCAGCATATGCCAACATATCAATACTGCCACCACTCGTGTTCCCGGATGCCCCCGCTGTTGTGAATGACGAGGCAGCACTTGTATTTATTGCTCCTCCAGCAGCACTGCCTCCAGTTACAGTGACTGAGTTGCTAACTGATGTAAACGTGGCGCCAGATATTAATAACGCGTTACCACCGCTTGTATTTACGCTAGAACTGCTTTGTAATGTGATATTACCGTTGCTTGCCATTGTTAGCGGTGCGCCGGAAGTTGTTATGGCATTAGTGGCATTAATTGCTCCATTAGTATTACTCAACATCACATAGCCAGAGCTTGAAGTTGAACCTATGGTTCCTGTTGTTAGTATGCCACTGCCCGTCGGGCTAATAGTTACACTTAAACCTGTAGCATTAACTATGCCTGTTAACACGCCCGCTCCTGTTACACTGATCACTTGGCCGGTATTAGCAGGAGTAAAATTTATGCTGCCTAGTATTCCACTTGTGCCGGATGAATTAACTGTGATAGTCTTGCCGCTACTGACAGCTACGTTTAACGCATCGGTATTGGAGTTGCTAATTGTTATTGTGCCACCGGTTGCGCCTGTGCCTGAGGCTGTAGCTGATATACTGCCATTAATGTAGTTATTAGAACCACTGTTAGTTCCTACAAGTAAGGGATTGTTGCCGGTATCGTAATATGTAACATTTATTGTGCCACCATTACCTGTGCCCACTGCGTTGGCAGTAATTGCACCAGAGCTCTGGAGATTGGCAGGGTTGACAGCGCCGGCAGTTAGGTTGACGGTGCCACCATTGCTATTGGTACCCACGCCAGTGTCTGTAATAGCTCCTGTGGCTAGTGCTGCCCCGGAAGTAAGAGTAACGGTGGCACCCGGCGCTGTTAGTGCGCCTACAGATATACCGCTACCTACTGTTGAACCACCCGTATAAGAAGTGGAATTGGTTATGGCTCCATTAAGAATAGTCATGGTGGAAGCGCCACTTATGGTAGGTGTTTGTGTGGCAACGGTTATACTGCCACCACCACCAGTGCCACCAGTGGTGGTAATGCCCCCGGTACTAATTGATGTGCCTGAAGTAGCACCAGCATAGATGCTGACATTGCCGTTTGTACCGGTACCCTTGCCGCCGGAGGTTACTGTAATTGCGGGTATTGTAATTGTGCCTGCGCTACTGCCAGAGCCACCGTAGGCTACTAAAGTTATATTGCCACCACTACCATTAGTTGCTGTACTGGTGGATGTCAATGAGGTTATCGCCACGCCAGAGCCACTGACAGTGCCGGCAAGATCGATATAGCCGCCAGTGCCGCTGCCGCCGGTGATAGTTAAAGTGGAGGTAGTGTCGTTACTCACCTGACCAGAAGAGGTTGGTGAGGAGTTAAAGTTGGCACCGGCGATCATAGTAATTGCGCCGCCATTTCCAGAGGCGGAACTGGTGGTAATTGTGGTGGCACCACTGGCGGTTATAATATTGGTTTCGGCTACTATAGCCAGAGCTGAACCAGCAAAACTAAGTGATCCACTGATTGTGACAGCACCACCAGTATTGAAATAGCTGGGGTCACCGGAGATATCCATGCTGCCAATGATTAGATTAGGGGTATTGGCACTAAAGTGAGCGGAATTGGCGGTAGTGTTCACCTGTCCGGTGACAAGACCCAGATTAGCAGTACTGACGCCAGTGCCAGAGTTTAAATTCAATTGCTGAGATAACCAATTGCCACCAGTTAGATTTAAATTGGCTGAACCGCTGTATGATGTATCTCTTAAATTTATTGCTCCATTTGCTGCTTGAATTGTGCCGCCGGCGTCGTTGACAGCAATGTTCTGAGTGGCTGGGGCATCAAACAGCACATTGCCGCTGCTGCCAATAGCGGTGATTAAGCCTGTATTAGTGAAGCTGCCAGTGCCGGAAGTGAGATTAACACTAGTACCGCTGATTGTAGCCTGTGTATTGTTGTTTGGCACACTGGGTGTTGCATAGGTTGGAGAGATGTTGGAGATTGAGCCGCCGCTGCTAACAACGGATAATGTGCCTGATGAATTTATGCTGCCGCTATTATTTATATTGCTACCTGCAGTAAGAGAAAAATTGCCGGATGTGTTTATGGAACCTCTGTTAATAGCAGTATTTAGAACATTTAGATTAAGAGAGCTAGAAGAAAATAAATTGTTGGATGAACTAAGCAATGAATTAGAAAGAATATCGCTAACAGAACCGCTGTGCCCAACAGACAATGAACCAAAATCCACAGTTGAGCCAGTATTGGCGGCAGACTGCAGAATATCCAGGGTACCGGAAATTTTGGCTGTGCCGGTAACATTTAAGGCATTATTAGCTGTGTAGCCAACTAAATCGACAGTAACATTTTTAGATACTGATAGAGAGGATAATGAGCTGGTTTGACCTTGCTCTAAAGTAAGCAAGCCGGCTGACGCTGTGCCCCGATTGGATAAGACAAGAGTTTGCTGACCGGAGGTAATAACCTGTTCGGCGGCAGCATATTGAGCGGCAGTAAGCATTTGTCCAGAGTGGATGGTCATGGCAGTGCCGCCCACAACAGAATCGTTAGCGCCAAGATAACCGCCAACCATGATAGTGGTAGTGAAATTAGCGGCAATTTCAGGTTTACTGGAATTTAGATTGAGGCCAAAGGCGTTGGATATATTAGCGTCCCCAAGCAGAGAGCCACTGGAGGTGGTGCCGAGGGTGACAGGCTGATTGCTGGCGATACTGCTTAAGTGATTGGAGAAGGAGCCAGAATGAAATAATGAATTGTTGGAATTGTCGGAGTGGGTTAAATAACCAAGGTCTGAATCATGTTGGCTGTTGTCCCGGGGATGGAAAGATAAAAACTCCTGACTGTCGGTGCTGGCGTGGACTGGGTGATAGGAAAAAGTGGGAGTATTCCAGAGAGAGCGTGGAGAAGTTTGTCGACTAGCATTGGAGAGTGAGAGAGAGGAAAGATTTATAGGGTCATGCCTATGGTGAAAATGGTGGAATGTGCGCTGGGAGTTGTTGCCATTAAATCGCGTAGAGCCAGGAGAATACGATCTAGAGGATGAATAAGCGGAGTGAGTTGTGGAGGGTTGTTGAGTGAAGGTATTAATGTATTGATGGTGGAATGCGTTTTGCAGATTACTTTGTGCGGGAGCAGAAGTAGAGTTTGGGTTATTTTGAGGGTGGGTTATTTGATTGAAATTGCTTAAGTGATGATGAGGTGAATTTTGCCCATTACTGGAGTTATGTGAGGAAGCAGAGGAGCTAGAGGGGAGCTGGGAATTGCTTAAGTGATGATGAGGTGAATTTTGCCCATTACTGGAGTTATGTGAGGAAGCAAAGGAGCTGGAGGGGGGCTGGAAATTGCCTGGATGAGCACAAGCGATTAAAGACAGGGTTTGACCCCCTGTCACAAACAGGCACAATAGCAATGATGCTATCCTTCTAATCATTCTCTTCCTTTACCATCCACGGCACTAATCAGGTCCGAAAAGCCAAATTAATTCAGCTTTTGAACCAACACTTTTACTCGTCCCACCACTTAAAGTTATCCCCGCCAAGACAGTTACTAAGACATGGTGCGCACTGATAAGAACAAAGCCTCCAATTCAATCCAACTCTCTATTCCCATCATTTCACACGCCTCTTGGAAACAGGAGAAATCCAGGTTAAAGATAGCTTAAAGTTACCCCGGCAAGGGTTAACGTAGATGCCGCATCTGTCAGTAGATGAGCAATAAATGAATCTGTCTATCATGCTCAAGAGTGAATTTATTGCGTAGGCACATCTGCTTAGTCTTTTTGACCAACTTCAGCTATTTGGCTAGCGCCGGAGTCAGCAATTTGAGGAACAGCATCAATGCTTGAGGCAAAATCGCCGAGCAATACAGCTACTTTAATCAGTTTTTCCAACACTAGTCGGTCTTCCCTATGATTAGAGACAGTCAGGCGTTGTAGGGGCTGAATTGTTGTCATTGCTGAAGCCATAGAGAACTCAGCCATAAATGCGTTTACTGTCTTGCTATCCAAAGCAAATGGTTTTGCTTTGCGATAAGTGACACAATGACTTGTAACGCCTAATTTTTCAAAATCACTAATATTTTGGGTTGTTACCACGAGCATCTGTGCTGGTTCCATTACGAGTTTCTGTTTGTCCACTGTAACGGAAACTTGTTTTGGTTTTGTTTGCAGTAAGTCATAAACGATGACATCGTTAACAGAGACAGTGATAAAAACCGTAGCGCCAGCAGCAATCGATACTTTGCAGTTGTTGGTATCTACCACCATATCTTTTTCTGGCGTGAGCAGGATATTACCGCTTTGCAGATCTATATAGCAGTCTGAACTTTTACAGCCAATTAATACGCCATCTTTAGCGAGACGATTGGCTTCGTCACCACCGAAATTATGAGCATAAATAGTAGTTCCTGGAATGACGTGTTTTTGTTCTTCAACCAGGCGAGTTTCTTGTTCAAGCACAGTTTTGTAATTTGCCATTACCGGCTCAGATGATGGTTGAGTAAATGACAATTGTGTTTGACCGGCATTACTGGCGGCGCCGGTAGGTAGACAAAGAGCATTTCCTACCATTAACGATATTCCTAATAATGCAATTGGTGGCTTCAACATTTTCTTGCACCAGATAACTGACTCTTTAATTATGTTTTACCCCACTGATAAATACATCGCGTGGTGGAGTGCTCACCGGGAGGCGATCCGTAGACTCTTAAAAGCGATAGGCGTTTCACCATGGGGTGATTGGTATCACAAAAGTGTGTCTAGCTACAGTCTTTTACGTTAGATGCGCTTAATTTGCAGCAGGAATCCATGACATATAGATAGTACAGAGTGATTGATACCAATGTGTTATTAGACTTCTTTTTCTTTTTATTCAGGAGTTAAATAGCGGGATCTTGAATACAAGTGATTGTAATTCAACCCGAATATATTAGCTCAATTAGAGCGAAACTTTATTGAAGTACCTTGCAATAAACTCATGATACTAAGTTAATTTAAAATCAAATGAGATCAGGCTGTATTACTGTTTCAATGACTAATAAATACTGCCGCTATTATTGATAAGCTGTTATATCTATATAAATTCTATATATTTGCTGTTGCCATCTATGTATTTGTTTGTTTGACTGGCAGCCATCGATAAAAGCTATAAATAGGGACGCCGGCAAGTAAGATAAGTAAGGCGGCTAACTGGTTATTTGAGCTGGTGCAACCAAAGGCAGCGTAACCCCATATTGCACTAGTGAAAATAGTGAGGCACCAAAGCAGCATATTACCTTGCTCTCCGACTCTAAAAGGACGTGGCATAACGGGATCTGTATAGCGCAGGCTTAGCGCACAAACGCCATATAAGATGGCCACAAAAGCGTACATAACACCAAACGTTTCTGCCAAAAATGTATAAGCATCAGGGAAAATACCACTGCGGGACAGTAGATTGGCACTTATCCCAATTATGCATAGACACCAAAACTGAAAGATTAGTGCGTATTTTGGCACTTTAGTCTGCTCGTCAAGTTGGGCGAATTGAGCGGGGAACAAACCTGTTTTAGCCATAGAATAGCCGACACGGGATAGACCTAGCAAATTACCAAAACCACAACCTACTATGGAAGCTACTACGCAAGCAGTAAAAACAATACCCCAAATTTGTCCTCCTAGGTATCCTGCTATTGATGGGCAGGTTGCTACAACCTGAGTGTTAGCAACAATCATAGTCGATTTGCTTGCATCGATTATATACGGAGCAGCAGCTGATATTGAAACGGACATACTGGTATAAATTATTGCCACCACAGCTAGTGTTAATATCATGACTAAAGGTACGGTTTTCTGAGCGTTTTTTGTTTCCGAAGAAGTACATCCGGTCATTTCTAGACCACCATAGCCTGAAAGAGCAAGCATGATTACTGCTAGCACATTTTTTACTATATCTGTTGAACCAGATGGACTTGCTGCTTGAAATACTCGAGAAATTGATGAAGAGGGAGAGCAAAATACCAGTGCCATGAAAGCGATGGCCATGGCAAACTTCAGCAAGCTAAAAAGATTATTGATGATGGCTGACTTGTTAACTGACTGAAAATTGCAAATGGTATTAACGCCAAATAGTGTAGCTATAATTAGAGGACCGAACCAGAGTGGGCTATTATTGGCACTACCCCAAATGCTGGAGCTAAGCATATTAACTAATCCATTTGCCATACAAGCAAGAGCGACAACCCAGCCAATCCAGAAAAGCCAACCGGTGAGAAAACCAAATAATTCGCCAAGTCCAGGAGCCAGGCGTTTAAGAGCATAATATTTATAAACGTATGGACCACCAGCAGCTGGAAACATTGAAGCAAGTTCCATTATGATCAAGCATAAAGGCAACACGCATAAGGCGGCTATAATCCAGGCAAGTGCTGAAGCTAATGTACCAGCTCGAGCAATCATTGGTCCATGAAATAGCCAAGCCATAGAACCAATAATTGAGCCTACTCCTAACATTAAAGAAGCAAAAGAAGAAAAGCCCACTTGCATGTCTGAGCCAATTTGCTTTGCTTCTTTTTCTTGTTGCTGAGGACTAAGGACAGCTATTTCTTTTACAGCAGTGGTCATTAACTAACCTGAAAAATAGGATTTATCAAGCGACGGGAATAGTGCACTGTATTATAGCGTTCTTATGACAACTGATTCAATGGGAAAAATACTGTATTGGATAGTGATTAGATTAAGGATAATATAAGTAGTGATGAGCGTCTTAGGTTTACCCAACGAGAATGCGCACGGCTTTGGAAGCGTTTTGAATATCTCTTTTAGGAAAGACAATTTTTCCCCCACTGAGAGGTTTTTGTACACCGGTGGTTCCTGGCAAGCTTAATGGCAATTTGCGTAGGGATCGTACAGCCAAATAGGCAAATATTTGTGCTTCCATCGCTTTGCCATTCCAACCCACTTGATCGGCGTGTTGCACACGAACATCCGATCCTAATTTATGCTTGAGTCTTTGCTTGAGTTCATTTGTAATTACGGGGTTTTGCCATCCCCCGCCGGACAGAACCCAAAGTTTTGGTATGGGAAATTTCAAGCTGTCTAGACTTTTAACTATACATTCAGCAGTAAAAGCTTCTAACGTAGCGCATCCGTCTTGTAGGCTTAGAGCGTTTAATTCAGGGATAAGTTTTTGATCGTTCACATCCAGTGACTTGGGTGGTTCTTTATCTAAGTAATTAGAACCATCTTTTAGTTTGAGTGCTTTCTCTCTTAAAGCTTTTAATACTTTTTCATTCACTTTGCCACTGTTGCCATATATGCCATCTTGGTCCATTGCTTTGCCTATTTTTTGTTGGACAAAACGGTCAATGAGGGTATTACCAGGACCACAGTCGTAAGCATAAAGATCTTTATCTGTGGTACCAATGACAGTGATATTAGAAATGCCCCCGCAATTGGCGATGACCATCGGTGCTAAGCCTGCCTGTGCAGCAAGAGCCTTGTGGTATAGTGGCGCAAATGGTGCGCCCTGTCCACCATGCTTGACGTCATTTGAGCGAAAATCATAAACAACGGTTATGCCTATCTGATCAGCTAATCTTTGACCATCACCAACTTGGATAGTGATGCCGTTTGTAGGGCGATGGAAAAGAGTCTGTCCATGATAACCAACTAGGTCGATGCTTTTAGCTCGATAACCAGTTTCCTTAAGAAGCTCGTGAATAACTCGAGCATGAAGGTCAGTTGATTTATCAATTACGGTATCAAATTTAATTGATTTGTTTTTCTTTTCAAAATCATAGCGTGCCTTTGATAGGTCCCCTTCATTCTCTCTCACTGCTTGTTCGCAGCTCTTCAACAACGATTTAAATTCAGGGTCATAGTCTAAGGAGCAGCTTCCGATATCTTTAATGAAGCGTTCTCCATCGGTAATAATCAAAGTGCCGTCAATTCCATCCATTGAAGTACCACTCATTAAACCTGCTACTACAAAGGTGTTGGATGGTGAGTCTCTGGTTGCGCTTAAAGAAATTGATTCGAGATCAAAAAAGTCATTTGGGGTTACTAAGCCCCCAGTTAATTCGTAAATGCGTAGCATGGTTTCTCGCGAAGGTATATTGATTCCCGCCTCATATTTGATTATTGATAGTTCTGTTACACCAAGTTGCTGAGAAAGCTCTTGTTGTGTGAGGTTAGCTATAGTTCGATAAGCTCTTAGTTTCATTGCTCTTAACGTTTTGCCACTTGGGCAATACGAATATGCCAATCACGAGAAGCCCTGCTCCAGCGCCCATCAAAGATATGCGGTTCATCAAGTGTTAATTCAGCGCTGCGGTACTGGGTCAAATACCTTTGTAGGTTTTCCGAGGCAAGCTCTGGCTTGCCGTGTGGATATCGAATAATCCCTAATACTGTCGGAGTACGACAGCCTGAGGTTTTTGGATAACTGAACGAGTTTCCTGTGACGCGACACACCGCTGCATCAGCGAAGAGTCTTGCTTCCATATACTGTCCGCTAAAGCCGAATTCATCTGACATAGCTATTTCGATAGAGTCCCCAGCAGCACCCTGTAGGCGTTCAAAGATCTGAACAAAAAGCTCCCTATGCTCCGGCAAAACAGGGTTATTGGTGAAATCGCCGCGCAACAACTGCTCAAAATGTGTTCTCGACACCGGGTTGTTCCAACCACCACCACAAAGAGCAAAGCAAGTCGGAATCATTAATTCTGGTGGAATCCATTTTAGTGAATAGTAATAGACGTATGCAGCGAAATACTCGGCTGTTCTAATTCTGTCCTCAAATGAAAGTAGTCCCGTCCCCACAGCAGCTTTGCCACATAATTCTGGCAAAAGACGATACCATTGCGGGTCAGATGATTTTGGTGGAGCTTGGAGTAGATAATTAGTACCATTTTCGGTGACAGCTCCTTTATCAAAAAGAAGTTGTAAAAGGTCATTGTTTACTTTTCCTTGTGCACCGATGGCCCCAGCAAAATCGCAAGCACTATTGCGCTCGCTCTGCACAAGCTTGTCAGGATAGTCGTTGAAAGGCCCAACGTCCCAACCCATTACAGTGACACTCCCCTCTGTGTGTCCCGTTATGACACTGATATTACCAGTGTTGCCAGCGTTACAAAAGGCAATTGGAAATTTACCTTGACTTTTTAAGTGTTGAGCAAGGTGCTCATGGTGAATGGGTGCTAGTGGAGCAGCCTCACCACCATTCATAAGATCATCAGAACGGAAATCAAAAACAACGGTAATGCCCGTCTCATTTGCTAATAATTGTCCGTCACCGATCTGCACTGTATAGGAGGCTTTTGCATCTTTGGCAATTGAAGGGGGCTGGTGCGCACATGTCTGTCCATGGAATCCGATTAAATCTATACGTAATTTCCTTCCGCTTTTTAGCTCCGCGTGTTCTATTAATTCCTTTACCGCGCGAGCTACATAGAGCGTATATTCTTTTATCAGTTCAGCTGCTGATCGGACGGTCAGAGTTGTATCAACTACACGCCGCTCGTAACATTTGAGAGCAGCCTGCATATCACCAGAACAATCGACTACTGCTGCTCTCAAAAGACGAAGGCAATTAGCAAGTCCTTCGGGCATTGGTGCACTTAAAGCATCTAAATCTACAATCGAGCCATCTGGCTCAAACTTTGTCAAAACGACATCGGCAGCATCAAGCGAGTTACCGGTGTTAACACCAATAGATAGAAGAGAGCCTGACACCATTATAAATACCTCCGAAAAATCATTCCTAAAGTTAAATGTTGCATCAAAATGGAAGAAGAAAGAATTGTTTTTAAGCATGCGGCCAAACGTGGCAAATAGAAGAGAAGGCAAAATCCGGCGCAAACATAAATTGTACATTGTGGACCCCAAAAATCGGTCATCGCACTAGCGCCAAAAGCACCAATAAAATCAACTATTGCTACAAGCATTGCGCGCACAGCAAGCAGGCGTCCCTGCAGTTGAGGTGTTGCTTCAAGTTGGAGGACTGATTGGCAGCTCGTGACATGAGCATAAACGAGATAGGCCACAACGAGAACGAATAATATAGAGGTAAAAAGCTGTTGCGAGGCAGCGAATAGGGCTAACAGTACAGGCATCATTAGCAAAGCGCGCGTGGCCCATTTATGGAGGTATATTTTGGACGTGACACCGCCAATTGCTAGAGAGCCCAGAATAGAACCTATTGCCCAGGCAATACGCAACATTCCATGTCCGAATACACCTGAATGCAACACCCTATCTGCAAATATTGGTAGCAATGGAAAAAGTCTCGTTCAAAACATTACAAGCATGATTGTTTGGGCAAACGTTGAAAAAACAAGGCGATTTTTCCAGGCGAATATTATGCAATCGTGGAAACTTGCTTTTTCCGTAGGCTGAGCAGGCAAGCTATGAATCTGGCTAAACGCAAAAAGAGAACATAAATAAGAAAGTCCGTTTGCTATAAAACAATACATCTCTCCATGCGGTGCCCACATCCATGTCATAAAAGACGCGGCTGCCGCGCCAAGGGCTAAAGACAAGGAATAGATCACCATATAAAGTGATCGACCGCTAATTATATTGTCGCGGCCTACGAGATCACTGGTGAAAGTTTGACGGGCAGAAAACTCAAGTGCCGCAAGCACGCCGCCAAAGAGACTTAAGATCAGCACGAGCGGCAAAGAAAAGGCATGCCAGAATAGCATACCGGCTAGGGCAAACGCTTGAAAAACCGAAAGTACTTCAAGAACAATCAAATACTTCCTTCGATCAAGCTTATCAGCCAGATGCCCACCTACATAACTGAAGAGAAATAGGGTAGAAGAGCTTGTAGCAGCGAGAG
>Ga0207039_1199_pt1 | contig 11605 bp, 9 predicted proteins | sample Alteio_BWMinCont_74_FD_153264 | JGI IMG/M metagenome (GOLD analysis project Ga0207039, IMG submission 153264) | Enriched cells from forest soil in Barre Woods Harvard Forest LTER site, Petersham, Massachusetts, United States -... | ecosystem: Environmental > Terrestrial > Soil > Temperate forest >... | reverse complement strand
GCTTGCAGCTGTTATTGTAAAAAAACTTAACCATGTGGATTCAATGTATTTAACATTAATTCAGCTTGTTTCAGGAATTTTTATTTTACTGCCATTTATGAATCACAATCCTCTTCATTTCTCTGCTCATCAATGGAGTTATCTGCTAATAATGGGATTAATCCATACCTCATTAGCTTATTTACTCTTCTATGATTCACTCAAGTCCCTTCCTATGACTGTAGTCGCGATCCTTGGATATATTGATCCAATTGTAGCTGTCATTACGGATGTCATCTTTTTCCAACAACATTTGCAACTTTTACAATATGCAGGAATTTCCTTAACTTTATTTGGCAGTTACTACGTATTAAATAGTCGTAAAACTGTTTCTCACCAACATGTCTAATTCTTAGGTTTAATATATGATATCTACTTTATCTTTAAAAAAAATAAACAATTATTACCCAATTTTAGTTATTAGTTTATGCGCCTCATTTCTATTTTATAAATTTATTTTGCAAATATATCCTAGCATTATCACAGATCAATTAATGCGTGAATTAAAGCTATCAGGTGCCGGCCTAGGAAACTTAGCGGCTACTTTTTATTATTCTTATATCGTTACTCAATTATTAGTGGGAATATTGTTAGATAAGTTCAGCACACGGTGGCTTACTTCCGCTGCTATTGTTTGTTGCGCGGTAGGTTTAATTTTATTTTCAGAATCGCATACGGTTTTAACAGCAGCATTGTCCCGAAGTTTAATGGGGGTTGGTGTCGCATTTGCAACCGTTTCATATATGAAATTAGCTGCCGTTTGGTTTTCACCCAAGCATTATGCTTTTATTGGAGGATTGCTAGCAACGGCTGCAATGAGTGGCGCAGTATTCGGTGAAGCACCACTTAATATGCTGATAAATGAATACGGCTGGAGAAATTGCCTTTATGATATTGGGTTTGCTGGTATAGTCCTGGCAATATTATTTTGGATGATTGTGCGTGATACACCAACCATGTTAGTAGACAGATCCACACAAAAATCTAATCTCACCTGGCAAAGCCTGTTGCAAGTTATTAAGAATAAACAAAACTGGTTACTTACAATTTATAGTGGATTAGCGTTTTCTCCTTTAGCGATTTTTGGCGGACTTTGGGGAAATCCATTTCTACAACAAGCTTATCATCTTACCAAAATTCAAACTTCGTCTTTGCTATCACTTATTTTTATTGGTCTTGGTATCGGCAGTCCACTCCTTGGCATGCTGGCAGATTATCTTGGAAAAAGACAATTGATAATGCTGGTTAGCACTCTAGCTTCATGCATAGCATTGCTAGCAGTTCTATATATTCAACCTATGCCTTCCACACTCCTTGGAGTATTGTTATTTATTTTTGGATTTGGACTAGGTGCTTTTATGTTGGTTTTCACCATCGGTAAAGAAATTAATCATATATCATTGACTGCTACAGTCATTGCAATGATAAATACTAGCGATGCTATTTTAGATAGTATTTCTGAACCAGGGATTGGAAAATTATTAGATTTAACCGCAGACCAAACTATAGTAAACGGAGTAAGACATTTTTCATTGCATAGCTATCATATGGTTTTATCTATTTTACCAATCTATTTGTTAATCGCGTGTGTGTTACTTTTTTGGGTGAAAGATAGAAAATAATGAAGTTAAGGCCTGATCATAAGGTGAGCTATAAATCAAATTTATAATTTATAGCTCACCTTATATTATGGCTATAGGGTGAGCTATAAACTAAATTTTACGAACTGCTTTGTTGTATTAAATTAGCAAAACCATTAATATTAAAAAAAACAACTACATACGATACGAGAGAGACTTAAATTATGAGCTCAGGTCGTGAATCAAAATCCTATAGTCCAGCCTCAGAGGAGTTTCAACCAAAAGGACAAAGTCATCCTTTACCAAATGCTGGATTAAAATCACCAGCCAGCCATTTACAAATAATAAAAGCTATAAAACCAATTAGGCCACTCCCCTCTCATCTCGATCCTGAATTACAAAAGAAATCAACTGCATTACAAAAAGCAACCCAAGACAATGCAAAATCAAAATTATTTAAATTACCAAACGCTTTATTTGGACTGGTCTCACCTAATCTGGAAGCAAACGAAGTAGCCAATCTTAATCGCACTTGCAGAGAATCCAATCGTTTATTAGAAAATGAATGGAAAGCCATACTGAAAGAAAAACAACCTTTGTTACAAAAGTTATTACAATACGTTGTGGATGCTGATTATGATCACACCGAAGAATTCATCAAATGGCATTATCGCTTTCAGTTTATAGAAGCCGGAAAAAACATACCAGAACCACCTGAAAAAGATGTTATCTACGTTAAAAAAAATGGAAATGATTTAGAATATTCGCTGATGACAACCGATGGACAAGATATTAAGCAGCGACCTATTACACTAAAAGACTTACAAGACGTAAAAGTTAACAGTGAAGAAAAAGATAAAAAATCAGACCAAAAAATAGAAATACCCGCTAATTTTAGCAAAGACAACCTTAAAGCATTACGACCTCTTATTCTTGCGATTACGCATAAAAATCAATATACGCACCCTAAAAACAATCGCTGTCTTTTGATGATGTCAGGCGAAGTAGGCTGCGATCTCTATTTAATGCCTGATGCAAAAAACATGCAGGATTCCGATCCCAACCATTTACGCTTGTATCGAAAAGATGAAGGCTTGGTTTATCGCATCAAGGGAACAGAATATAAATTTGATGATGCAGCACTTAATGTTGAAGTTGCTAAATTGTTTGATAAAGCTGATTTAAATAAACAGGCTGTTCTCGCTAATAATAACTTGAAGTTGCCACATAATTTAAAATGGCCACAAATCGAGGCATGTAAAAAGCTTCTGGCAGAAACTGCAAAAAGAGGCCACAGTAGTTATGTATTCTCTGGACAACGCATCAGAGGTTCAGCACTGGGTATCGCATTAGGCGCTGAAGATGTGAGTCGAGCAACACATCCTGATGAAGGCATGGCGGAAATGCTTATAACTGAATTAAGAAAACTGCCAGAAGGTGAAGCATACATTGACAATCAGATCAAAGCACAATTTCCAGAAGGATGGGAAGCAAAAGAAGATGCCAAACATGCAGCAGATTTAATAGCACTACGCAAAATCAGAGAAGCGATTAAAGTTTCAAGAAGTAATGCTGATCCAGAACTCATTGCTGCCATTCACGAGTTTAAAGAATACATAGAACCAAAAGGCATTATAGAAAGGGGTAAACATTGGAATGCAAGATTACTACAAGCTGCCTTACAGATTGGTTGGGATAAATGGTTCGGTGATAATCGTAAGGATGATTTCTTTTACAACCAAGTGGTTGGTTCTATAGACACACATACCCCTACCAATTATGCAATGGCACAGGCCCAAGGTTTGTGTTATTTGCTCGAGAAGAATGAAAAATTTAATCGTAGTTTAGAATACCGACAAAATCGTGGTAATTATTATTATCCTCTTTCGGCTGTTGCTGGATTTCGTTTAGGTTCTGATTCTTGGGTTGATTGTTATTACGGCGCGCTGGCGTGGGCGTGGCCGGTCGGGCGCGGGTGGGAGGGCCTGCTACGATACCGCGAAGTCGCGTGCGGCCGTTGTTTTGAAAAACTTATGTCGAGCAAAAACAGCCGCGTTGCAAAGCTTATGCAACGTCCCGGCAATCCAGCGAAGTCGTCCGGCTGTTCAGTAATGTAATCGAAGCTTAACATATTCTTCTAAATCAACATGTTTACCATCAAGAAAAAGAACCGCCTTTCGGACACCATCAAACTGAAATCCTGCTTTTATGGCTACTTTTTTTGATGCCTCGTTGTCCAATGAAACTCGCAATTGAATTCGACCAATAGACTTTGTTGAAAATAGATAATTTGTAAGCATTATGAGAGCTTCTGTTGTATAGCCTTTACCTCGTGAGTGCTCATCAAATAAGATATAACCAATTTCTAAAGCATCAGAATAGATCGCGATTTTGAAATAATAAATACTACCAATAATCCGATTTTGTTTATCTACAATTAATAAACGTCCAAAATCTTCAGTCCAAAATCCTGTATCATAGAATTTTTTTTTAAAATCAACTTCTGACATCAAGGTTTGTGGGAAATATCTTCCTCTATTATTTAAATTTGATATTAAATTATAAAGGTTCTGCAAATCATTCTCTGTTACTAATCTTAAAGAAATTTTATTACCTATAATCATATTTTACTTTCCAAGTAAATCTTTTAAAATTTTCTTTCACATATTTCAACAAACATCAATCAGTTTGGAGTTGTAAAGTAGTTGCTGAACTTTTTACATAGGTACGACTGCAAATGATTCCGATTATTAATAAAAGAAAAGGGTATAGAACAATCCATTTTGATGAAAATAATAAGACTATAAACAAAACTAATAATCCAATTGCTACAAGTTTCAAAAAACACCACTTTTTAATCGAAATATATGCAGCCATACACATAAAATAAATAAAAACAAAATTAGTACTCACTACAATTAACATCGAATTTAGAAAATGAGGGAATAAAATTGAAATGAGCAAAATCAAAGAAAAATTAACTGTCAACAAATATACAGCTCTGGCCGGAATATTTCTATTGTTGACTGATGAGAAATAAAACGGCAATTTTCCAGATTTAGCGCTAGAATAAATTAATCGCGAAATTCCCCAGATCCAACTATTAAAATTTATTTGTACGGTAAAAAAAGCAAAAATCGTTATAATAAATGTTGATATCTGCTTTGATTTGACACTTTCTGATAACTGATATAATCCGGCAATTGGATTTATATTATTATGCGGAATATGAGAGGCACAACTTTCAGAAAGAAGCAAATATAGGAATCCTGATAAAAATAAAGCTATAAACATACTAATTTTTATATCTCGCGATGGGTTTTTAAATTCGCCTGCAATAAAGGTCAAATTTTCAAATCCTGCAAAAGCCCAAAACGCCACGACAATACCTGGCAATAAATAAACGGTCTTTTGTAATGAAAATTGGAATGCTGCATGTCCAAATGGAATAGGTTTGACAAGCAAGAGGAGGGTTGTGCTAATGATGATTATAAAGATTAATATTGCCCACTGAATACTAGCTCCAGTTTTAATCCCAAATAAGTTAGTAAGTACGCCAATAAAAATAATTATCATTGTTGTAATTATCTGGATTTCAACACCACCACCGATAAAATTCTTAACATATTCTCCTACGATCATTGCAGAAGCAGGCATACCAAAACTAACCGTCCCCAAAAATATTATAGGTACAGCAGCTCCAACATGACGCCCTAGGCCTAAAGAAATAAATCCTTCAATTCCACTTTCATTAGGAAGATATTTCACCATGTCACTAAAAATATATGTTAAAGGGATACAGATTAATATAGTAAGAATCCATACCCACAAAGTATAAGCGCCACTCAATGAATAAGTTAGGGATGGTAAAAATAAAATACCAGAACCAATTACTGAACCAAAAGCAAGTGATATACCATCTTTTAAAGTTAGCTGTCTTTTAAGCGAGCTCATTTTAAATCATCTTTTTCAAATATTAAAGGAACGTACGCGGCCATGCACTTTGGTAATAACTTAATTCCAAATTTCAAACAATTATTTTGAATTTTTTGCTCTTCATAGTGACTAGTCACTAACACGCTTTGAGATTCAATACAAAGCTTTCTAATAATTTCTATACCATTGATATCATTTTTAAGAAACTCATAATCACAAAAATAAAGTATATTTCTAATAATATTCTTATGCGTATCATACCAACTTAATAATTCCGTTGGTGATGAAAAATGGTAAACATTTATTGTTTCATATGGAAGATTATCTTTCGAAAACCGTTTATCCCAAATTTGATGGATAGATTCATCATCGTCTATAATACATATGATATGGTCTGGCTTGATAATGATATTCTTTGTAAACCAGGTAGGCTGATTAGCTTTGGGTAATACTATTTTGACAGTAGTCCCTTCATTTAATGTAGAATCTATATGCAGATTTCCTGCACAATTTGCTAATATTTTATTTGCATGAAAAATGCCTAATCCATTTCCATTTGATTTTCCATAGCTAACCCCAGGCTGACCTAACATACTAATAACTTTAGGAGAAATACCAACGCCTGTATCTTGGATCAAAATTTTCACATCATTAATATTTTGTTTTAAGATAACATTGACTGTGCCAGAATTTTTAATTGACTCAACTGAATTATTAATTATATTCGATATGACTCGCTTGAAATTACTCAATGGAACTTTAATAAATAATCCATAACTTTCTTCACTATGAAGAAAACTATCAATTTTTATAGCGATTTTAGAACGAAACTCCAGTCTTTTTTCAGTAAGAATATTTTCAATTAAGGTTGCTGCTAACTGGCAAGTTAATGGTTCATTGTAACCACCTTCCTCGTTTAAATTTTCATTTGCTTTACGATGTGTCAAAAGCAAATTATTAGCAATATCTCTAACTCGGCATACCGCACTTCTAATAAGGATACGCTTATCTTCTGAAATTGAGCTAGTTGACTGAATAATCATTTCTAATGCTGCAAGAGGAGATTTTATATCATGAGCTACCTGAGCAGCTAAACCACCCAATGCTTCTTTTTTTTCAGCTTTTGCCAGGCTAGCAAAATATGGTCTCAAAATTAATTTCTTTGATATCAGCAACCAAAAAATCCAGATCAGGATAACAGCTAATAACTTAAGAAAGAAACTTCCCCATAATTTTGATAGCAAAGAACCTCTATAAAAATTAAAAGGATCACTGATCTCAATATAAATATAACCTATTTTTTCGGGCTCAACTTTTAATTGTCCAAAATAAATATATTTTCTCAAATCCAAATTAAAACTAAATTTTTCATTGTAATTTTTAAATAAATCTTTAATTCCTGAAGAAGTGCTACAATCTTTAGTTAAATCACTATTTGTACTTGCAGTTGCTAAACATTTTTTATTATTATCAAGTATATAAAATCTATATGTAGCATTTCCAAATCTTTTGGCTATATCATTCACTCTCATCGAAATAGAATCGTAATTTTCTGTCCATAATTCTTCAGATATTGCCCTATATTGAAAATCAAAAAAATGCTGTAATTGTTGCAATGAAATATTTGCTCTAACTTTTTCTTCTCTTACATAACTAACGGTATATATACATGCAATAACGACAATACAACAAATTAAAATTAATAATGATAAAATATTATATGTATTAAGCAATAATGTTGGATTTTTCATATTAACTACCTTTGAGCGGAGAGACATCATTTTCCGCCTCTGAGCGTAGTAATGTAACTTGCACCATTTGATGTAATTTTATATATATTCAAATCTTTTACAGGAGTATTATTAGGCTTAAATTCAAAGTTACCTGAAGTTAATAATTGTAAATTATGTGTTTTAGCAATTTCATTTTTAAGAATTTCTGAATTTATATTATGGAAATATTTTGATAAAGCTGACAATACTATCCATGTGGAATCAAATCCTATAGCATTCCATGCATCAGGTTCAGATCGGTAATGGAATCTATATAAAGATTTAAATTTCATATTTAACTTATTTGAAATATCATTTTTCCAATAATTATTTCTATAGCCAATAAAATGCTTTTGGTATAATGGGTTATCGCGCATGATTTTAACAATACTTTCATTACTCCCCCATCCATCACTACCGATATAAATTGGAAAATAATTTCTTTCTGATGCTTGAGACACAAATCTTTTTAAATCGATATCATATGTTAGCATCACTACAACCGGTACATGTTTTCTAATAAAATCATCTATCTCACTTGAGTAATCAATATTTTCACGTAATACTTTTTTGACAATTATTCTGCCCTTACTGATGTACAAATAATTATTTAAAAATTCCTTAGTAAGAAAATCAGGATATGGCAAAGAAACATCGTCAATAATACCAATTACTGAGGGTTTGAATGCATGATAAGTATAATCAGCCAATTTTTTTGCAACATCATCATCTGATGCGCTAACTCTAAAAACAAATGGTTTTTTTTCGCCAACCTTTGGATTGGTTGCGGTGGGTGAAACAAGAACAACATGACAAGAATTTAATATTTGGCCTAATACTAAAGCATCTTCAGACATTTCACCTCCAATCACAACCAATATTTTATCTCGACAAATCTGATTGGCAATTTTGACAACACTAGCTAAATTATTAGGTTGAAAAGTATATTTAACAAAATCTATCTTGTATTCAGGATGTTTTTTCTCAAAATACAATTTTGCTATTTGAATACCATTGATTATTTGTTGTGTAGAACGATCATATTTATCTGTCCTACTAAATGCTATTCCTATCTTATAATGAATAAGATCAGCATAGATAAACTGTGGCATCATTAATAAAAATAATAACCCCACTGATCTTTGAATTTTTGAGATTATTAATTTAAACATTTTTTTACCATTGTTCGCTAAATGGACGCATATCCCACTCAAACGTCCAACAACTTCGTTCTTGTTGTATTACTTGTAGTATACTATTAGCAAGTGATGCCATATTAATAAATTTACTATCATCTACGTTTGGATTTAGAGACTTTGTTCTCTTATTCGCGATTAATCCATCTATAATCATATGAGCGACATGAATATTTTCTGGCCATAATTCGCGCGCCAGACTTTGCGATAACTGCCTTAATGCGCCTTTAGCCACCGCAAATGCAGCGCATTTTTTACTTCCGCGTAAAGATGCTGTTGCTCCAACGTTAATAATGGATGCAGGTTTTTGAATTGCTTCATCCGGTAATTTTAACATTGCTTTAATTGTGTTAAATGCAGTAAAGAAGTTCATTGTTATAGAATTTTGCATTTCGTCGATAGATAATTCTTTTACTGTTTTACCTCCTGTCCATGTAGCTACGCAATTTACTAACGCACGAATTATTTTGTGTTGTTCAATAATTTCATGAAATACAGCTTGCGTTTTTTCCGAATTTGTTAAATCCACAGGATGAATGCTAATGTTAGTATTTTTGTTTTTTGTTTTCTTTATTCTATTATGTAACTTTCTTAATTCAGATGCATCTCTAGCTATTAGAGCAATCGAATAATTTGCTTCGTATGCTTTCTTTGCTAGTTCATTACCCAAACCTTTTGAAGCTCCAGCAATAACTATTGTACCATTTTGTAAAATCATTTTTTTCTTCTCTTTAATTCATGAAGTTTTTAATAGCAAAATATAATTTTTAATTCCACACCAGAATTTATTCCAAAAACAAACGCCATCCTGGAATCCATTAATAAAATCATTCGTATCTTGATTTGATTTTTTGAAGCGCAAGAAATTTGAAACTGTTAAACGAACATGCTCTACTTCAACTTCTCGGTGAATTTTAAAAAATAAACTGTTTTCAAGAATTAGCGCAGATTCATTATCATAAGACATTCCAGAATATATTGTTTCAATATTTTCAATAGCCGGCATTTCGAGTCCTAATAAAATGCCCATAATTTGCATATCATAGGAATAAGAAAGTAACCGACTCTTTAAATAATTGAGAGATTTTTTTAATTCACCATCTTCTTTCAATATAAAATTTTCATGAGAATTAATGCCAATTGATTGCGCAGCACTCCAAAACATATCTGCATGAATTTGTCGATAATCACGCATGCCAAGCTCTTCAAACACTGTTTGTATAACATAATGACGCGTCAAATTGTTTGAAACCATGGAGGCAGCTTGACATAGAAACCAAGGCATGAAGTCTGAAAATGCATGCCAACCAGTAGCAACAATGCGCGCTGTTAAGACATCTGCAGGTAGTAGATCAGATAAATTCTCAAATATTTTCCTTTTGCATATCAGATCGTGAAAATATTTTGTCCATTTTATCACATCAGGATGATTACTTTTATATACTTCTTCTACAATACCAGTATAGCCTAAAGATTTTGCAACAGACGTTAATGAAATTGATTCCATCTTTACTTTCCATCATTCCTTAACAAACCAATAATATTTTTCTCTACCTTCTAGTACTTCTGGTACATAAAAATGCTGTGGCCAATCATTTTTGTTACATTGCCAACCTTCTAATCCAATGCCAAAAAAAGGTACCTTTTTACGTTCTTTTACATCGGCAATAAGATGACTTGCATCTTGATTATCGCCATAAATTTCACAAAACTGATCCAAAGAATTATCCGTGTGAATAACAAAACATGATTTACCTTTTGAATTTACAACTTGCATATTTCCTTGTTTATCGAAGAGGTAGTATTCTTGAATTTCATTCTCTTTACACCACGATTTAAAAAATGAAACAAAAATGGGGTCAGATAACGGAATTTTTTTATCCGTCTCTAGATGCAGAAGTAATGACTTACTTTGATCCAGAAAATACTCATCTTTCAATATACACAGATGCTTTTTAATATCATCTATTAATGTTGGACTGTCTTTTTGTAAGAAGCAATCTATAATCCCTTCATTAAAAGCAGCCACTGCCTGTTTAATAGTAGCTTCTCCAGTTAACAATATCTTTTTGAATGGCTTATTTTTTAAATGACGACAAAGTTCTAGTCCTGTGATTTCTGGCATATGATAATCAACTATTAACAGACTAATTTCTTTTTTTCTTTCTGGTTGTGTTGGAAGCTGAAAAAATGCTAAAGAATTTATATCTATTGGTAAATGATTCACTGTTTCATAATCATCACATTCTGTTTTGGGGGCTGTGAAATGAACTGTCTCTAAATGTGGAACATAGGTTGAAATAAAACTCAAAAATGAACTGGGTGAATTAAATGTTATAAGGTTTTCATCTTGCCCTATAATATCGGTGGCTACTTGTAGCAATACATCGTCATCATCCACCCAGGATACTGTTGTAGGATAACGAAAAAGGGGTAGTACTGTCATAACTCAGTCTCCATGGAGTTAATAAATTTTTTATAAATGCTTCAATATTTGACCAACCAGCGGGATCTAATGGAAATAGGTTACATTCTTCCCAACATCCTTAGCGGGGACAGTGTTTTGACACGATAATGTCTAAATTTTCGTCCAACATTTTAAACATGATCTTTATTTACCTGATCTGAAATGAATTGAATCCTAACCTTACTAACTAAATGAGTCAACAAAAAGTGATAACTTATTAAGGCTTAAAAATCTTCGCACTCACCCTCTCCAACCCCTCCTTCGCACACTTCAGTGATCCCCGCTGCGCATCGGGGGCACGATAATTCCCAGTGCGTTGAGCGTGGAAGACTTTTCCTAAAGGTGTTTCTTTATTGAGGATTTGTTCATAAGCTCTTTTTTGTTGGTCTAAAGGCCAGGTATCAATGATTTGCAAAATATAATCTTTTTTATCTACCAATTTTTGGAATAATTGCGGATTCTTTTCTAATTGTTGTATGCGCTGTGTAACGACACCTTCCTCAGGTTTTATTTCTCGATTAATAAATAAATCAATCACTTCTTGATGCAATTGCGAGTTCCAAAAAAACATTCGCTGGGTGGAACCAACAGATGAATAAGATGCTCCACTAATTT
>Ga0207039_1198_pt1 | contig 11695 bp, 13 predicted proteins | sample Alteio_BWMinCont_74_FD_153264 | JGI IMG/M metagenome (GOLD analysis project Ga0207039, IMG submission 153264) | Enriched cells from forest soil in Barre Woods Harvard Forest LTER site, Petersham, Massachusetts, United States -... | ecosystem: Environmental > Terrestrial > Soil > Temperate forest >... | reverse complement strand
TTGGCATTACCCATGCTACAGGCGGCTGATGACAAGCCGAAAACGGATCAGATTCGCGTGTACGTGTTCACAGCCGGAGTTTCCGACAAAGGATTCACCGAACCCGGCCAACAGGACCGCGACGAAGCAGTGGCTGGATTGAAGAAAGACTTGGCAGGCAGAAAGTTCGTCGTTGTCGAGGATCAGTCGGCGGCGGATATGACCGCTGAAGTCATTGATCGCGGAGAATCCACGGCACCGCCGAGGCGGACATTTGCTGTCGGCGGCGGCTTGACCGTTGCCGGGAAACTATCTGACGTTCACGTCAAGATTTCTGCTGGCGATTACTCGGCCATCGTCGATGGTGAGAGCGACGGCAGAGTCTTGGGCACAAAGGGAGTGGCGCTCGGGAAAGCAGCCAACAAGATCGAGACCTGGGCTAAAGAGAATCGCGCGAAGCTGCTCGCGGGACGGAAATGAATCTCGCGGACGGGCAATATCGAGTCCTCCCCTTCAAACTAGAGAGGTGCGTCGATGTCTATGCCAAAGTTTGTGTTGCTCTGTATTGCTGGAGCTATTCTGGTGGGCGTGATCAGTTCTCGTAAGACTGACGTTGTTGCACGTAAAGTATCCGATGTTGTCGGAGATAAAAAGTCCGATGCTGTCGTATATAAAACCTTTGACGGCTTGGTTAAAACTAGTACCGGCACGTCAGTAACTAGTGTCATAGGAAATAAGTTCCTTATATTTTCAACAACGACCGATGTAAATATTTTGACGTTCGATTCAGAGAACATTATTGATGCGCTGGGAGAGCTGTCGGTTAGAGACAAGGATGGGTTTCAGTCTTTTTATAATGGACTCGTGCTAGGAGGGCACGTTGGCAATTTGGAGTCCGGTACAGAAGTGGTTGTTTTGGGTTACAGCGTTTTAAACGATTGGTGCAAGTTACGCGTGATTGGAGGGAAAAGTTACGAGGGTATTGTTTATAATGTTTACGTTTTTGGTAATGAAGTGAAGTTGCGAGACGATGACACTTAAGTCTAGCGCGATCTTCAACACACCCCTTCTGTTCACGAAGTGATCGAAGACGGTGTCCTTGTGGAAGTCCGATTTTCGTCTAAGTTCTGTTGATGAGCACGAGTCCGACACCGAACTTGATCATGTTTGTGATCGTCATTTCGTCCTGGTGCTAGGGATTCTTCTGCTTCGCTCTGATGCTGGTACTCGCGACCGCGACGCTGCGCAGACCGCCCTCAACTTTCCCGCCAGTTGTCGGCACCGGACCAAAGAGGCTGGGCTTTTCCTTCATGCGCGTGTACGCAGCATATTGGGCTTCGAATTGGGTTGCGTACATAGGCTCAGAGGCTTCGACCACTTCATCATCCTTGCCCAAGATTTCGTAATACCAAGCCACAGATTTCCCTGCCTTTCACCGAGAGTGCTTCGCCCGATACTCAAAATATTTTAGTTGGCCGGGTTCGACCGCAATCTCTCGTGCTCGTAGAGCCTTCAACAGCGTCTTAAGTCGGGAATCGCGAATAGGCTCATCAAAGCGGATATCGAGACTGCCCCCAACAACGGCTACGCGACCGCGTTCGAATAAGGCGTCGCAGCCGAGCAAACACATGGGGACCACGTTCGCCCAGTCTCTTTTTTCCGCATTTGAACATTTCGCTCGTGGTTTTATGTGGGCAGCGACCAGGAGTTCGACTGGAAGTTTTGCACCGCATATAACGCAGACGCCGTGGTTTTTGCCGCCAAGCACATGTTTTCGCAGCAGGCCTTGCTCCGCCCGAATCAAGCCCTGGTGCTTTTTATCAAGCTCGTCAAGAAGGTTTAGGTCTTTACGTGACGCGGGTGTTTGACCTGAGTTGGCGGATTTGGGTAGCCGCTCTCCAGTAATGAGTTTGTAGAGTTTTGGCGAGTCAATAGCAGCAACCGTCTTGTTCATCCATGCTTGCTGTGCTGGAATCCTCTGCTCTTCGTACGAAGTGTCCCAATCAACAGGCACTGTATGCGGATACGCGTGTTGATCTGGGTAGTGATCTTGCCAGCGGTATGGCCTAGTCACTCTGCCTATGCCAATGATGGTGTCGATTCCCTTGTTCGCAATTACTTCGTCGCCCGTTTCTAGGTTCTTCAGCGTCCACAGTTGCTCCGCCGTAGTCCATGCCGGACCATGTGTCCCCCGGTATTGATACTTTTTGACCGCCTCCCGCAATTCCTCAAACGAGTCAAAGTGCCTTAGGTCCGGTACCTTGCTCCATCCCACACATATGTGCTTGTTCTCACGACAGTCTTCCCAATACTGGGCGTTCTTGCCCGGCGAAATCTTCACGACCTTCATTGCTCTCCGGTCTTTACTTTTTAAGGTAGAATCCAGGCCGAACCCCAGCGTAGGAGCAAGTGGCTCATGACCTGCCAAGAGGCTTTACGGACGCTTTTTGCTGACCCGGCGACGCTGCTTACGCGCGATGGCGTCTATCAAGCACTCGACCGAGCTTACCCGCAGAGGCCGTGGAAGAGGAGCACTATTTATTTGCACCTCCGATTCTTCAGCATTAACAATCCCCAGCGCAAGCATCACGCAGATACTGAGGGAAAGTGCTTCTTGTTTTGGGATGGTAATGACGGGTATCGGAAGTGGGTTCCTGAGAGCGATGGCACATGGGAACTGCGCGAGGGCGTGCTTTTTCGTGTTGGAGATAACGGTGCCGCAACTGCTGCAGTAGCGTCGGAGGCTTCGGAAGACGCAACCGTTAGTGGGCTGATATCGCTGAGCATTGAACGTGATCTTGAAGATAGTCTGGCTCAGAATCTGGCGATGTTGCAACCTGGATTGAACTTGTATCGTGACGGCGATGTGGATGGACGGCAGCTTGATACTGCAGCAGTCGGTATCATTGACCTTCTCACGCTCGATAAGAACGGCGACTTCGTCGTTATCGAACTCAAGGCAGGGAAAGCGGCTGATAGCGTATGTGGCCAAATTCTAGGATACATCTCATGGGTTCGCAAAGAACTGGCTGGGCAGAAGAAGGTTCGAGGCATTATCGTAGCAAGCGATTTTACTGAGCGTCTGCGCTATGCCGCCGAAGCCGTTGGTGGACTTTCGCTCATTCGTTATGGCGTCAGATTCAACTTTACAGACGTAACTTCCGGCGATCCCAATTCCGGCTCCCAAGCCTGAAGCCGAGGGGCCGGAATCTAGCGTAAAATCGTGGATACAGAATTCAAAGTCAAGCTCCCTTTCGCTTTGCAGGATGATCGCTTAGTTCACGTTTCCGAGGTTGAAGCAGGCCTCGCATGTAAATGCATTTGTCCCGCCTGCAAAGAGACCTTGGTAGCGAAAAAGGGTCCAAAGGTTACGCATCACTTCGCCCATCTCTGCGGTTTAGATTGTGCTGATGCCTTCGAAACGGCTCTTCATCTAGCCGCTAAACGGGTTCTCGAAACTCACAAGAGAATGCGTATCCCCGCCGTTACCGTTGACTTTAACTCATACAAGAAGCCTTGGGTCATAAGTGAAGAACGTGACATTTACTTTGAACAGGTCTCGGTCGAGAGCAAATTGAGGAACGTAGTTCCCGATCTCCTGGTCCACGTGGAAGGAAGACCGCTAGCCATCGAAATCGCCGTCACCCACTTTGTCGATAGTCTGAAACTGAGGAAGCTCGCTGATCTCGGATTATCTACGCTCGAAATAGACTTAGCTGAATTCTCGCGCAACCCAACTCTCCAGGTTCTGGAACATGAGATTGTGTTTTCAGCGCAGTCCAAACAATGGCTCTACAACGCAAGAGTGGAAGCGATCAAACGAAAACTTCCTCTGTTTGTCGAGCGTAAGCCCCTTATCCAGCGGGGACTCGCGCTCCATGTTGACCGTTGTCCGATAAACGTACGAACTTGGAAGGGCAAGTCCTATGCAAATGTAGTTGATGACTGCATCTACTGTGAGTATTGCTTTGATCCAGGTCCAGGTATGGGCGACGGCTTTCTCTCGTGTCTAGCCGCAACTCACATAGAAAGCTATCAGGATTTTCTGGCGGCTACGCGAATGCGCTGCGGCACTTCACTGATTTGCTAAACACAGTCTGCATCCATTTCGGGGGTTTTGATAAAGGTTAATCGCGGCATTCGTCCTAATGGTGATGCAGGGTTCCGGTGTGGTATTGTCCCCAGTTCCTATATTGTCATGCCGATAAAGTAATGCTCTAGCTATCCTTTGGAATCGGAAATGCCGCGTAAGGGGTCGGAAAGGGCACAACTGCATCCTTATGGACAAGAAGATTCTCAGTCAAGTCGAGAACATACTTGAAGATGTCAGCGTTGCGAGTGTCCGAAGCTGGATAAAGGGGAAGGGCAAAAAGTTTTCTGCCGGAACGCGGGAGCGGATGATTGCCCGAGTCGCGAAACTTATCGACAAAGGTGAAATTACTTTCGCTGAACTCGAAGATGGTATTATCGGCATCGAAGAAGCAGGGGGCAAATACACTCTGCTGTACGGCTTTAAAGAGGATCGTACTCCCGCCCAAGTAACTACAGAACTCTCAAAGCTCGGAATTGCGGCTGCTCCGAATCGCGTACGCGCGAAGACCACCCCATCGAAGCCCACGGTGGCTTACGCGACCCTCAATGGGAATATTCTGAGAGTGAAATGGAGCGAGACTCACGAGCAGCCCAGCATGGATTTTGAGGAAGACAAGATCGTGTACATCCCGGTTACTAAGGTCGTTGTTTTGGTCGCAAGTCTCAAGAGCAAGCAGGTTGAGATCAGGTTTGACAGGCCCGAAAAATTCAGTCCACACAGCGGTGTTCCGGGAGCGAAGAATGCTTATTTTGATTATTATCAAAAGCTGGCGGAAACCATACTCGGAGTAAAATTAGTGAAGTCAGAATTGCAGAATGCCTTGAAACACTTGGTAGAGGATAATCCGTCGCTCGTACGCCTTCATCGAGACGGGCATAAGAACAAGCGGAATTCGACGTTCAATAGCACAGCGGGCAAAGGTGCAGACATTCGAGAGGATGAGGACTTTCAAGCGATGCGTGCAAAAGGCGGTAAGACGTGGGCTTACGAAGAACACTCCTTTTATTGGAGGCCAGAAATGTCTAAGGGGGTGCTGGAGCGACAAGTATTCTCGAATGTGGATGCGCTCTCTTCATCACTGAGAGTAGACGCAGATTGCTGGGATGCGGAGATTGATTATGCAGTCCAAAAAATTAGAGAGCTTCAGTAAGCGCAATCCTAAGGTTGCGTCATTGGTGGAGAAGCTCGAAGAGTACATCCGATGGCTCGCCGAGCGCGGCATAAAAGAGGTGATACCGCGAGTTGCTGCGGCCCAATTGGGCATATCGGAAGCAGACACGCTAGGGTTACTGAGCCTATTTCAGGACGCTGGCCTCGTGAAACCACGCTACGACTTGGTCTGCAAGAAAACAAACTCGGTTCTAGGCAGTTTTTACTCGCTGGATGAGGTCCCGGACAATGTTGACTGCCAGATTTGCGGTAAGGAACACGACGCGGATGATTTGAGAGTTGACCTCGTGTTTGAGATCGCGGAGGGGCGGGCTGCCAATGCCGCCGCGTAAACCCAGGACCCCTAAAGACGCACTCTTCGAACATGGTAGGCAGTTACTTCAAGACGCCGAAAACAGTACCGATCCAGAACTGAAGAAATTAAGAATCGAAGCCGCGCGACGATACTTCAAAATTCATCTGATTTCGCCTGGCGTCGCCTTAGTGGTTGGGCTCCTTGTGTTCTCGGTGCTGGCGGCAAGTTCCATTTATAGTGCCTATCATGCGAGTCGAGCCATCTTCGTATCTGTATCGACGGTGTGCGTGCTATTTGCTTTGGTCATATCGCTTTTTCTGTTTGCGTTGAGTGGGATCATGGGTGATACGCTAGTAGCTAAAGTGATCTTGGGGATGTTCGACAAAGTGTTGGCGAAGTTTTGGAGGGCCAAGACGGACACGGCTGAGTAGCTCCTCATTCGGTTGCGCATCTCACATCAGGCGCGGCTCTAAGTACATCTATCGTGACATTTAATCTTGAAGAATAGACCTTGGGCGATCTCTAAGCCGACTTCTTTGGCTTTCTAGGGTACTTTGCACACCGGTGTTCTGTGAATTTCTCTTTAACAATTTCGCGATGTTCCTTGTCGGCACTCTCTAAACTCGGATTGGAATATATCCATCCACAGTTGGAACATGCCCACCCCTCAAATCCGTTCTCTTTTCTCCAGACTAGTTTCCGTTGTCTTTTGGGCTTCATAATGTCTGGCTCCGCAGTTGACTTTACTGTACGAACGCCGGTTTCGCCGTCAGCGTCTCTCTGTTCCTGCCGATGACACGGATTTCTTTTCCATGTAGCCCCGCGAACTTTATCGCTTTCCCGAATAGCGTGTACTCGTGATCCTCGTAGTCTGCCGCAAAACTATCCTGATGGATAAGGATCACGTCTTCGCTTCCACGACAGGAGCGAGCGAAATCCGGCAACAAGGTCTCAATCTCCGCCACCAGAGCCTTCTCTTTTTCCACTAAGCCTTCGTCTCGTGTGTCCGCCATTGATGCTATTTCCTTTCCCGAGATTCGTGGCCGGGTCGCTCCGAGGGCATTGGATGGACACAGGCATTAAATTCTAGTCTATCGGCTCTAATTCTTTACAGCCGGGGATCGCAAGAAGAATGTCAAACAAGTCTTCGTCTTCCGACTCCTCCGAGATACCCTCCACGATGATATGGCAAACCGGGTCGTCTTCATCATTCACCGGCCCTTCAACGACTTTGAAGTTGGCCGGAAGATTCTTCAAGAATCCACTGTCCTTTTCATACGTAATCGCAACTTTCGCCATATCAATCTTTCCTCCTTGAACCTCCTTCTTCATCGGGCATGCCGAGCGCGAGGGCATCAACCACGAGACTACGATTCGATTCAGATGAGGCATAAAAAGTCTTGTATTATCTGCCCGGCGCGTCTTGCGTAACTGCACTCGGTGTTTGCCCTTCGTGCTCGGCGTGGATTTGGTTGTAGACCTGGCGTAACAACACATTCGTGACAACCTGCTGGAAGTCTTTATCGTTCATGTACCGGGCAAAGATTTCCTCATTCTGTTCCATGCGGTCGATGAAGAAGCCCTCAAGAGCTTTATCGAATACGAATTTGAAGTTTTCCAGCGTGTTCGCAAGTGCCGCCTGCTGTAGCACGGAATCAGCGACCGCTTCCTCGCGAAGCTGGTTAAAGAAGAGTTCGTCTGCGGGCTTAAACTCGGTCCCGAAGCGCTCATTCACGATATCGATCAGACGTGATAACTCGACTTGCTCGTCGCGCCGCATGCCTGTCCCGACCGCCGTGGGACCGCTTACGGTGCCCCGATCACCAGCTTCAAGCACAATCGAGCCTTCGCTGATCTTTTGAAGTCGGTAATACTTCAGCGTGACCTCGTCATCTAGGTCCAGGCGCTCTCGCCCACCCTTGGGGAGCTTGGTAATCAAGAACCGGATATAGGTGTAGAGCTTTTCCAGGTCCGTATCCTGGAAGGGAATGATCTGGGCCAGGAACGCATAGAGATTGCGGAACGCTGTCAAAAGCCCTTTGAACTCCTCCTGCTTGGTGGCGTCGAGAGCTTTGAAACGAGTCACCGCTGAATCCAGAAATGAATTTAAAAGCGCATGGTCCGATGGTGTCTGGTTCGCTTTGGGTTTGAAGAAGACTTTGCAAAAGCCCTCGACCTCCGCGTCGTAGTAGACCTGTTCCTGTGCCATCTTCGTTTGCAGGTCATAGAGTTGGCTAGGTTCAGCCATCTCGTCAATGGCAGCGACCTCGTAGTAAGGCTTGAAAGCTTCAAGAATGTGTTCGCGCTCATTCACGAAGTCGAGAACGAACGTGTCTTCCTTCAGTGGAGGGAAGATACGGTTCAGACGCGAGAGGGTCTGGACCGCCTGGACATCGCCTAGCCGCTTGTCCACGTACATGGTGTGCAGCAGCGGCTGATCAAATCCTGTCTGATATTTCTCGGCCACGATTAACATCTTGTATTCGTCGGATGCAAACCGCTGCGGCAACTCCTTCTCCCGAATTCCCTTGTTCATGCCTACTTCCGTGTATTCGTCGTTCATGTCGAGCACGACAGTGCCAGAGAACGCGACCAAGGCCTTAATGTCCGTGTAATTCTTTTCCGCGAGATAACGATCAAATTCGAGCTTGTACCGCACCGCCGCCTCACGGGAGCTTGTCACAACCATGGCCTTGGCTTTGCCACCGATCTTGTGCTTGGTGAAGGTACGGAAGTGCTCGATCATGACCTCGGTTTTCTGGGCGATATTGTGAGGATGAAAGCTCACGAATCTCGCAAGCGCCCTCGCGGCCTTACGCTTATCGAGCTTGGGGTCGTCTTCGACGGATTTGAGCAGGCGGTAGTAGAGTTTGTACGTCGTATAGTTCTTGAGAACGTCGAGGATGAAGCCTTCCTCGATGGCCTGCCGCATACTGTAGAGGTGGAAGGGCTCGGGCATGCCGCCAGCGCCCGGCGGCCTCCCAAACGTGGCCAAGGTCTTGTGCTTTGGAGTTGCGGTAAACGCGAAGAAGCTGAGATTGGGCTGGTGTCCACGCCTCGCCACCGTCTTTAGGATTTCTTCCTCGTAATCAGGTAGGCCCCGCGCCTCCGCCTCTTCCTTAGCGTGTTCGCGAATCGCTTCTGAGGCCAGCGTCCCTCGTAATTCCGCTGCAGCTTCTCCCGATTGCGAGCTATGCGCCTCATCGATAATGACTGCGTATTTGCGGGTGGGCAGGACCCCAATCTTTTCCGTGACGAATGGGAATTTTTGCAGCGTCGTGATGATGATTGGGGTTGCATTCTTGAGGGCCTCCGCAAGCTGGTTCGAATCCTCATCGATTTTGACGACGACACCCTGCTTGTGCTCGAACTGATAGATTGTGTTTTGGAGTTGCTGATCCAGGACGCGACGGTCGGTGACGACGACAACGGAATCAAAAACACGCTGGTCGTCGGCTCCGTGAAGACTTGCGAGTCGATGCGCGAGCCAGGCTATGGAATTGCTTTTGCCCGATCCAGCCGAATGCATGACCAAATAGTTGTGACCGGGGCCTTCGGCTTTTGATGTAGCCTCCAGTTTTCTGACGGCGTCAAGCTGGTGATAACGAGGAAAGATGAGAGTCTCTTTCCTGACGAGTCTGCCCGCGATCTCGCGCTCATCGATTTCCAAGTGAACGAAGCGATGCAAGATATCGAGGAAACTGTGACGCTCTAACACCTCTTCCCATAGGTACGCGGTCTTGTACCCGTGTGGATTATCCGGGTTCCCGGCTCCGGTGCCATTGCCTTTGTTGAATGGAAGAAAGTGCGTACTCTTCCCAGCCAGGCGCGTGGTCATGTAAACGAGATCAGGATCGACGGCGAAATGCACGAGCGTGCGCTTCTTGAACTGGAAGATCAGGGAATTGGGGTCGCGGTCGTGTTGATACTGATATCTTGCGTTTCCGACCGCCTGACCTGTCATCGGGTTCTTGAGTTCAGCAGTGGCAACCGGGATTCCGTTTAGGCTCAGCACCACGTCCAAGGTCTTGGTGCTCGTGGTCTCGAAGGGAAGTTGGCGGGTGATCGTAAGCCGATTCGCGCCATAAAGCTTGTGCGTCTCAGGATTCATGGAATGCGCTGGCGCGAAGTAAGCCACGCGCAAGCTCTTGCCATAGCATTTGAAGCCGTGGCGTAGCACATCCAGGCTCCCGCGTGAATCCATGGCCTTGCCCAAATCGTCCAGGACCACACCCTCAGTCGCGGCCCCGTGCAGCTTTTCCAGGCCGTCCCAAGTTTCCTTTTGTGTTTCCTTGATGAATGGAATCAGTTGGGTGGTATCTAGCGCTCGTTCCTGGTCGAAAACCGCTGGGGTTGCCTTCGTGTAGCCACCGTGCGTGGTCAGGTGGTATTCGATGGCGCTCTCAAACGCCCGCTCGCGGTGATCTACGGGCATAGCGCGACCTCTTGTGCCCGGTAATTGCGGAGGTCGATCTGTCCTGTGACGGCTGCTGTTATCAACGCACTGCGGTATTCCCGAAGACGATCAATTTGAGTCTTCAGTAAATCTGTTAGCAGATCAATTTTGCGAGTTTCTTGGCGGATAGCCGCAACTATTACTTTCTGTTCCTCCACGCTCGGAAGCGGAGTAACGAATTCGGCGACATCTGGCATGTAGATCGTCTGATGAGTCGAACCCATCGTGAGGCGACGAAACTCGTTCTTCATGCTTCGAAATACACAGAGCAGATACTCTGGCATGATCTTCGGCCCGCATACCCAATTCACAAAATCTTGCGTCGTCGCCATTGGCACAGGCATGATCCCGGAAAAGCCAACAGAGGCTGTACGCGAAACGATCACTGTTCCTGCTGGGAGCAGTTCAGCAGCCGAATTTGCAAGACCAAGCTCGCTGATCTTTTCCGTGGTGTCGCCGAGATACTCGGTTCGCCCATCTCTGACCTGCCACACGTCGGCCAATGAGAACCAAGGGATCGTACAATTGACCCAATATTCCGGGTGCTCACGACTAGGTGTGTGCCCGGTTCTAAGCTTTGCAACGTATTTTGTTCGGCAAACAGTCCATGGAACTGGAACCTCACCAATCCAGTTGCGCCCCGCACTTTTGTACGCTAGGGCATCGCAGCCCTTAGTCGTAAGCCTGAAAACAATCGCGAAGCGTTGCTCCCCAAGAAGCTCAATAAGCTGCTGATTTTTCGAGATCAATTCGTCGATTCGTACTGCCTCGCGGTCGAGAAAGTCAACTATTCGCGCTTGCTGCTCTAATGTGGGTATCGGCTGCCGATAGTCTCGAATAAAAGATTCCGGTATCCGCTTTTGCCCACTAGCACCATACATTTCACCTTCTCCGAGTTTGCGGAATTCGTGGCTAAGCGTAATGTAGAAGAGAAATTTGGGAAGCAGGTGTTTGCCCGCCCTTACGACATGGAGTTCAGTCGTACCGAACCCGATTCCGTTTGTAAGCCCCTCAGCCAATGCTCCCTTACCATTTTCGAAACAGGGCGTGATCTTGGCGATGAGAACGTCACCGTCGCTGAAGAAGGTGTAACCGGAAACCACGTCATCTATCATGCGGGTGCGCGTTAGGTCGAGTTCGCCATGCTCACTCACGGCTTCCATCGGAACAAAGGATACTTGAGTATCAGACGCTAACCCGCGAACCTCCGACTTTCGAGGAGCACTAGTCACGAATTTTAAGCGAAGAGTCGATGAGCGCGTCATCCCGCAACCTCGGCCAGGGCCTTTAGGATGTCTTGCTCCACCTGCTTGATTTCCACTTGAATCTCTTCGAGCGGGCGGGGTGGCGTGTACTTATAAAAAATGACGATTGAACGAGATTTGATACCCGATCTTTGTCTTGCTTTCGTCGATCCAGGCGTCCGGGACATGCGGCTTGACCTCACTGTCGAAGTAAACGTGAATGTCTTCTTTGAGAGGAACATTCTCGTAATCGCGTAGTTCTGAATCAGGCTCCGGCTCGCCAGCCTTATCTACGCAGATTTCAGCGGTTTCATCCCGTTCCGACATTGCCGACAGGATCGCTTTTCCCAGTGGAGCGGATAGCCTGATCTCCGCAAACTGAAGGGCCAGTCTCGCCTGAAAATCGGGGCGACTCTTATCCACGATGCCCTCATCCATGCCTTTGAGTACGGAGATTA
>Ga0207039_1197_pt1 | contig 11718 bp, 10 predicted proteins | sample Alteio_BWMinCont_74_FD_153264 | JGI IMG/M metagenome (GOLD analysis project Ga0207039, IMG submission 153264) | Enriched cells from forest soil in Barre Woods Harvard Forest LTER site, Petersham, Massachusetts, United States -... | ecosystem: Environmental > Terrestrial > Soil > Temperate forest >... | reverse complement strand
CGATGGCGGGATTCGAGCAGGACGACTATGTGAGGAATGGTCCGTTTGCGCGGGCTCCGCTGGCGGAAATGATTGAGGACTACATTGCGGTGCGGCGGGCGACGCTGACGCTGCTGCGGAATCTGGAGGAGGCGGCGTGGGTGCGGCGCGGCGTGGCGAACAAGAATGAAGTGAGCGTGCGGGCGCTGGCTTATATTATTGCGGGGCATGAAGTGCATCATCGGAGGATTCTGGAGGAGAAATACTTTGGGGAGCGGTAGCGCGCACTTCTTCGCCGCGGATTTACGCGGATGAACGCGGATTATTGATGGGCTGAGCGATGTGTCATTCTGAGCGAAGCGAAGAACCTATCCATTTGCTGCGGGCGAGAAAGTGCAAAAGTGCATAGGTCCTTCGCTTCGCTCAGGATGACAGGGCTTTCTTCTGACAGGGTTGTCTTCATTCCATCTCCCATGTCCCAGCGAGCACTGACCGAACTGCTTCGCGGCAAGGGCGCGAATGCCGATCCCATCGCGTGCGTGGAAGATATTTCTGCGGAGCTGGCGGCGCGGCGGGTTGCGGGGTTTCCGCATTCGATTGGGCAACTCGTCTTTCACATGAATTATTGGATGGACTATGAGCTGCGGCGGATTCGCGGGGAGAAGCCTGCCTATCCGGAACACAACTCGCAGAGCTTTCCGGCGGCTTCGTCCGTAGATGCGGCGGAGTGGGATCGGGTGCGGACGCGGATGACGGTATTGCTGGGCGCGTATGCCAACCTGGCTAAATCATCTGCGCAGGAATTGCAGCGCGAGATCGAGAGCGTGCATGAGGGCGACAAAGTCGTTGCTGGAACCCTCGAAGCGGTGCTGTGGCAGATGGTGGCGCATAACAGCTATCACGTGGGGCAGATCGCGATGATCAGGCGGACGCTGGGAGCATGGCCGCCGCGTGCGGGCGGGGATACGTGGTAGGAGACGCCGGCCCGTCACAGGCTTGTCATCCTGAGGACCGCGTTCCTTGCGGGCCGAAGAGCCTGCCCTGAGCGAAGTCGAAGGGATCTGTGGAACTGGCCGGGGACTGCATAGATCCTTCGACGGCGGTTTTGCTTCGCTATCGCGAAGCAAAATCCTCGCTCAGAATGACAAAGCATCAGGAATCATTCTTCAATGATTTATGCTGGGAGCTGTTCTTAGCCTGCCCTGAGCCGAAGGGCGAAGGGGCTGATCGCTGACAGCTTCTTATGCTCTCTGATTCGACAATCCTGAAACACATTGCGCGGCAGCCTAAGCGGGCGGCGGGGTTCAAGCAGCTGGTGCGCGAACTGGGGCTGCACGGGGACGAGCGCCGCGAGCTTGACTCGCTGCTGCAGAAGATGGTGGCGCGCGGGACGCTTCTTTCTGTCGATTCTGATCGATACGCTTTGCCGGCGGCCGCTGCCGACAAGAATCTGGTTGCCGGGCGGCTCACCATGCACCGCGACGGATTCGGGTTTGTGATTCCGGATTCCAAGTCGCTTTCGCCGGCGCTCAAGGCGCGGCTCACGGGCGATATCTTCATCGCGCCGCATCTCATCGGCAATGCCATGCACGGGGACCTAGTGCTGGTCGACATCGCGAACGTGCGGCCGGATGGGCGCGCCGAGGGGCGCATTGTGCGGCCGGTGATGCGGGCGCATCCGACGGTGGTTGGGATTTTTCATTACGGGAGCCGTGGTGGGTATGTGCGGCCGATCGATTCGAAGATTACGCAGGAGATTGTGATTCCGGCGGGGGAGGAAAGACCGGGGGCAGCAGTAGCCTCGCAGAAGCGTGGGCGGGGCGCCCCCGCGACAGCCGGCGGGACGCCGGCGCTACGTAAACCATCTGTGGATCGCGTGCTGGGCGATGAGGTCGCGCGGCGGACGGAGTTCAACGATCTTGAGGGGCTGGTGGTTGATGTGGAGATCACCGACTGGCCTTCGCCGACGCAGAATCCGCGGGGACGGGTGATTGAGATTCTGGGGCGCGAGGATGATTTCGGAGTCGACGTGGAGATCACGATTCGCAAGTATCATCTGCCGCATCATTTTCCTGCGGCGGCGCTGGAGCAGGCGCAGGATACATCGGCAGTAATTCCGACGGCGGAACTGGAGCGGCGGCGCGATTTTCGCGGGCTGCCGATTGTGACCATCGACGGCGAGACGGCGCGTGACTTTGACGACGCCGTCTATGTGCGCATGCTGGCGAACGGCAATTTTGAATTGCAGGTGCACATTGCCGATGTGGCGCAGTATGTAACGCCGGGCTCGGCGCTGGATCAGGAAGCTCGGTTGCGAGGGACTAGCGTTTATTTTCCGGACCGCGCCGTGCCGATGCTGCCGCTTGAGTTGTCGACCGACATTTGCAGTCTGCGGCCGCAGGTGGAGCGACTGGTGCTATCGTGCGTGATGGAGATGGACCATCGCGGCGAGATTATGAATTATGAGTTGAGTGAGGGCGTGATCCGGTCGGTGGAGCGGATGACGTATACGGCGGTGAACGCAGTGCTGGAAGGCGATGCGGGGATGCGCAAGCGCTATGCGCCGCTGGTGGCGACGTTTGAGCTGATGCGCGACCTGGCGCTGATTCTGAATCGCAAGCGGGAGCGGCGGGGATCGATTGACTTCGATTTGCCGGAGCCGGTGATCGAGTTTGACGAGTTGGGGATGATGAAGAGCATTGCTCGGTCGGAGCGCAACATTGCCAACCGGCTGATCGAGGAATTCATGCTCTCGGCGAACGAGTGCGTGGCGCACGATCTGGAGTCGAGGCATGTCGCGTCGCTGTATCGCATCCACGAGAAGCCGGACGCGAAACGCGTGTATGACTTTGAAGTGATTGCGGCGACGTTTGGGTATTCTCTTGGAGTGGGCGCGCTGCCGATTCATCGGGTGCAGACGAAGACCGATCGGCGGGCGGGTTATGGGACAGGCAAGCGGGCGCGCGAGATTGAGGTGCCGAAGGAAGTGCACATCACGCCGCGCATGTATCAGAAGCTGACCGAGAAGATTGCGGGGAAGCCGGAGGAGCGGATTCTAAGTTATCTGATGCTGCGGTCGCTGAAGCAGGCGCGGTACTCGGAGGAGAATCTGGGACACTTTGCGCTGGCGGCGACCTCGTACACGCACTTTACTTCGCCGATCCGGAGGTATCCGGATTTGATTGTGCATCGGGTGTTGAAGAATGTGCTGAGACAGAATCAGAGTCAAAACCAAAGTAAACTCCCCCGTCGGTTTGAGGAGAAGGCATCGCCCTGGTCGAAACGGCGTGGCCCTTCCGAGGAAAAGCGGACAGGAGCGTCCGCCCCACATGAGGCGTTGGGCGGACCGATTGGGATTGAGGAGTTGCATGAGATCGCGGAGGAGTCGAGCCGGGCGGAGCGGCGGGCGGCAGATGCGGAGCGGGAGTTGATGGAGGGGAAGAAAGTTAAGTTCATGCAGGACCGCGTGGGCGAGGATTTTGATGGGCTCATCACCAGCGTGACCAAGTTTGGATTTTTTGTGGAGCTTACCGATTTGTTCGTGGAGGGACTTGTGCCGCTGAATACCTTGACCGATGACCGGTATACCTATCACGAGAATACGCGGGAGATTATCGGGCAGCGGTCGCGGAAGATTTACAGTTTGGGGCAGAAGATTCGGGTGCTGGTGGACCGGATTGATCCGGTGGAGAAAAAGATTCAGTTTGCGGTGTTGGAGGAAGAGCCGGTGCGGGCGGGGGGGAAGCGCAAGAAGCGGAGGTAGTCTTGAGAGAACCCTATTCCGCAGTTGTTGATTGCTGGAGCGGCTCAAGAAAAGACCCCACTTCTCGCAAAAGGACGCGAGAAATGGGGCACCCGGCTGTCCGCACATAAACCCCTCTTTGCTACTCGCTAGGCGCCTAGGGCTTTTTGGATTTCGGCGGCGATGCGGGATGTCAGGGCTTCCATCTTTTCTTTTGATTCGGCTTCGACCATGACTCGGGCCAACGATTCGGTTCCGGAGTAGCGGACGACTACTCTCCCGTTGCCGTTGAGTTCGCGCTCGGCGGCGTCGATTGCTGACTGCACTGCGGGAATCTGGGCGAAGGGAATTTTCTCGCGGACGCGGACGTTTTGGATTTTCTGCGGAAATACTTTTAAATCGCCGACCAGATCCGCCAAGGGTTTGCCACTGCGCACGATAATATTCATGAGGCGCAGGGCAGTGAGCAGGCCGTCGCCGGTGGTCGCGTCACCGTCGCGGAAGATGACGTGGCCGGACTGCTCGCCGCCGAGAGTGGCGCCGGTCTTGAGCATTTCTTCGAGCACATATTTGTCGCCGACGTTGGCGCGGAGCATGCGAATGCCGGAATTCTTCAGCGCGATTTCCAGGCCCATGTTCGACATGGTGGTGGCGACCACGGTATCGGCCTTCAACTTTCCCTGGGCGTGCAGGTCGCGGGCGGCGGCCAGCAGCACGCCATCGCCGTTGACCACGCGGCCAAAAGCATCGCAGAACAGGGCGCGATCGGCGTCGCCGTCAAAGGTGACGCCCAGGTCGAATTGGCCGCGCGATTCTGCGACGATTTTTCCCAGCGTCTCCGGGTGCAGCGCGCCGCAGCCTTCGTTGATATTTTTTCCGTCCGGCGAAATGTGGATGAAGGTCGCCTGAATGCCGAGGTTGCGGAACAGTTCCGGCGCTTCGGCCGTGGCCGCACCGTTGGCACAATCCACCAGGACCCGCAGCTTGCTCAGATCGGACGACACGCCTGCCGCCAGAGATTGGACGTAGGCATGACGCAGATTGGCCTCTCCGGGGAGAGAGGGCTTCGGCACCTTGAGCGCAGTGTCGTCGGCTGCGGCCGGATTCTGCAAGAGAGCGAAGATTTCTTTTTCAATGGCGAGTTCGCGCTCGTCGGTCAGCTTGAAGCCATCGCCGGAGAAGACCTTGATGCCGTTATCGGTCCAGGGATTGTGGGACGCGGAAATGACCACGCCTGCGGCGAGCCCGCGCGAACGGGCAAGGTACGCGACGCCCGGAGTGGTGATCACGCCGGCGCTGTACACGTCCACGCCGACGGCAGCGAGACCTTCAGCGACGCGGTCGGCAATCCAGGCGCTCGACTGGCGTGTGTCCTGGCCAATCACGGCTTGAGCGTTTGTGGTGGAGCGCATCAGGTCATGGCCCAGGGCGCGGCCAATCAGATAGGTGCTCTGCTTGGTGAGAGGAAATTCTCCCGCGACGCCACGAATGCCGTCGGTACCGAACAACTGCCTTTGCTGGCTCATAGGAAAGTTTCAAAAGATGAGGAAGAAAGATGATAAATGAGGGCGGGTCGAAGAAGTGGATTCGCGGGAAACAAAGATGCCGCCCGGACGAAACAACGTCCCTCAGGGGCTAAAGCCCGGCGAATTCCACGCAACTTACGCGGCCCTGAAAGGGCCGCTCTTCCACGGTGATTCAATGTGCGGAAGTGCTTCCCGCTTTCTGAACGAGGACGGTTACGCGAATCGATGTGGTCTGCACGACTTGCACCAGGGGGTCGGCCACGTAGACGTTGGTTGTGAAGACGCCGCTGCCACGGGTTCCGGTGGCGTCGATGGGATCGGTTGTGGCCGAATCGATCTTCTCCACATGATGGCGGGGGCCGGTGATGGTGACGCGGGGCGGATCGGTCTTGCATGTGACTTCGTTGTCGGCAAAATCGCCGGTCACTCGCGGATGAATCTCGACCTCGCGGGTCATGCGGGTATCGAAGGCGAGATGCAACTGGCTGGGTACGACCTGCACGACAGTGACGTCGCGCGGATGGCGCACCTGCTGCGAGGTCAGATCAAAGGTGCGGTCGCCGGGCTTGACGTCGGCCAGTTCGATTTCGGCGTGGATCTCGTTGGCCTGCAATTGCCGGATGACGCGCTCCGGGCCGCGCACACGGATCTGCGCCTCGGGAATCGCTTCGGAACTGATTTCGAGTTGCGACGGGACATGCTGAAAAACGATGGGGGCGCGCACAGCCACTTCCGCCGGTTGCTCGTCGGGAGAAATCAGGAACCAGAGACCCGTCGCCAGCAGCAAGGACAATACTTTCAGTCCGAAGTTGTGAAGCACGTAGCGCTGGAAGAATCCGATCATCGCTGCGGCTCCGATTCTGCGCCGGATTCGGATTTCCGCTGCGATGCGGGATCGCGGAGAGGAGAGTCCAGCAACTCGTCCGATTCATCGTCTCCGCGCGCGATGGGAGTGGGCAGCGTCACAGGAGCCATGTATCGGCGCAGTTCGCTGCCGAGGCGCTCGCGCAGCTGCTCGACGGTCAGGTCACGCTCGATTTTGCCGCCGATGGCGAGGCTGATGGCGCCGGTCTCTTCGGAACAGACGACGGCAATCGCGTCGGTTTCTTCGGTGATGCCGATGCCGGCACGATGGCGCGTGCCGAGTTGGGTGGAGAGCAGAGGATTCATGGACAGCGGCAAGAAGCAGGCGGCGGCGGCGATGCGGTCTTTTTTGGACGATCACGGCGCCATCGTGCAGTGGAGCGCTGGGGCGGAAGATCGTAGCCAGCAGATCGTAGGAAAGGCGGGCGTCGAGGGGAACTCCGCTTTCGATATGGGTGCGCAATCCGATTTCACGTTCGATCACGATCAGCGCTCCGGTCTGGTGCTGGGAAAAAAGATTCGCGGCCAGCACGATGTCGTCGTAGGAATCGCTCTCCCGCGAAGACCCGCCCAGAAAAGTCAATCGCCGGCCCAAGTCGGCGAGCACATGCCGGATCTCGGATTGGAAAACAACGATGAGCGCAAACACCAGGTAGGGCAGGACGTGGCCCACAACCCAGTTGAGCGTTGTGAGTTCGCCGATGCGGGCCAGGTAGAACAGCACGGAGACGACCACCAGGCCCACGAGCATGGGAGCGGCGCGCGTGCCGCGGATGATGATCAGCACCTGGTAGATGATCAGGGCAACGAGGAGAATGTCGAGCGCGATCCACGCGGCTTGCGTCCATGACGTGATGACTGGCATCCGTGGAGTCGCTCCTGCGGCAGTTCTGATTTCCGAATGCCCATTGTAATGCAGGGGGTTGGTGGGCAGGGAGCCCTGGGGGGCTCGCCCCTGCACTGGCTCGATCATTCCTCTTTCTTTGTCACGGCGGCTTGGATTTCGCCGTGGGCGAGGCGGGCGGAAATTTCGTCGCCGATTTTCACGCGGTGCGCGTCTTTGAGCAGCTTGCCCTCGGAATCAAAGACCAGGGCGTAGCCACGCTCCAGAATGGCGAGGGGGGAGAGCGACTCCAGCGCAGTCTGGAAGCGCTCGCTGCGGACCCGGTAGCCCAGCAGGACGTTGCGCATGACGGCGACCAGGGCGGCGGTTCCGCTCTCCAGTTGCTTGCGCATGCCGGAAAGGACAAGGCGTAGATCGTAATGCCGCACGGCTGCCGAGATCGTTTCCCAGCGGCGGCGCATCTGCTCCAGCACCTGGCGCTCGGCGAGTTCCATGCGGTGGGTTAGATCGTCGAGCTTTTGCTGGCGTTGGCGGATGAGTTCCATCATGCGGGCGAAGGCGCCGTGCTGGGCGAGTTCGGTCAGGGCCTGGCGGCCCATCAGGAGGCGGTAGCGCATGGCACGGCTGAGGCGCTCGTGCAACGCGGTGGCATGATCTTCGACCTCCTGACGCGAGCGGATGACGAGTTCCGCTGCCGCGGAAGGAGTGGGAGCGCGGAGGTCGGCGACGAAATCTACGATCGTGAAATCGGTCTCGTGGCCCACGGCGGAGATCAAAGGGATCTCAGACGCAGCGACGGTGCGGGCCAGGGCTTCGTCGTTGAACGCAGCCAAATCTTCGGCGGAGCCGCCGCCGCGCGCGACGACGATGACATCCACATTGTCGTGCTGGTTGAAATAGCGTACGCCTGCGGCGACCTCGTGCGAAGCCGCGTCGCCCTGCACCTGAGCGGGATAGATGAGGACATTCACCGAGTGGTGGCGGCGCTGGAGTACGTTCAGAATGTCGCGAAGTGCGGCGGCCTGCGCCGATGTTACCAGGCCGATGCGCGACGGTAGGGTCGGGATTGGTTTCTTGCGCTCGGTCGCAAACAGTCCTTCGGCCTCAAGCTTGGCCTTGAGTTGTTCGAAGGCTAACTGTAGAGAACCGGCGCCCTTGGGCTCAATGTATTCGGCGGAGATTTGTAGCTCGCCGCGGTCTTCGTAGACGGTGACTCGGCCGCGGACGACGACCTGCAGGCCGTCGGCGGGGCGGAAGCGCAGCAGGCGCGCCGACGAACGAAACATGACCACGCGAATCTGGGCGTTGCCGTCTTTGAGGGTGAAGTAAAGATGACCGGAATCTGGCGCGCGGAAATTGGAGATCTCGCCTTCCACCCAGGCGTCGGAGTACTCGCGCTCGATGTGCCCACGCACCGAGGCGACCAGATCGCGAACCTTCCAGACGGGGCGTTCGGGCGGACGGAAGCTGAAGCCCATCTGATCGGAGAGGGAGGACACGAGGGAAGTGTAACGCAAACATCGGTGTCGACTGTGGTCGGAGCGTATGAGGCAAAAGGCAAAGACCCACTTCTCGCGCAAAGAGAGCGCGAGAAATGGGGCACCCGGCTCGTACAATAAAGAGAACACAACAGCGAGAGGCACAAGGAGGCACACCATGTCGAGAGTTCTGGAATCGTTGGCGGTCGTGGTAGTACTCGCCGTCTCTGTGTGGACGCAGCAGCTTCAGGAGATACCCGCGGCTCCGATCCCCGGGCAGATTGGAAGCGCAAAGAAGGTTTTCGTTTCCAATGCCGGAGAGGAAACCGTCTTTCGCCTGCCCAAGGACGCCAAGTACACTGGCGGACCGAATCGAGCGTATAACCAATTCTACGCGGCGATGAAGGGTTGGGGGCGATACGAACTGGTGCCGGCTCCCGCCGATGCGGACCTGGTGTTTGAGATCGGATTCATCGACCAGTACGAAGGGCTGCTTGCGGTATCTCAATTCAAATTGATAGTGCTGGATCCCAGGACCCACGTCGCATTGTGGACCTTTACCAAGTACGCCGAGCCCGCGGGCATGGCCAAGAACCGGGAGCGGAACTACGATCTGGCCATGAGCGCTCTGATGGACGACGTGAAGATCATTACCACAACACCAGCAGCAGCCTCTGCGAAATAGGCCGCAATCCAAGAACAGGGCCCTTATGGAGCTGCTTCTGTGATCTGCCTGACGTGTCCACAACCTAGGCAGAGGCTATAATCCATGCCCATGAATCTTGACGAAAAAGTTGCCGAACTCAAGAAGCGGAACCAGCTGGCCGAGGATGGCGGCGGGGCGAAGCGCCGAGAACGGCAGCACAAAGAGGGGAAGATGTCGGCGCGCGAGCGCGTCGAGTTTCTGCTCGACGAGTGCACATTCGAGGAGACCGACAAGCTGGTCACGCACCGGTGTAATGACTTTGGCATGACCGAGCAGAAAATTTACGGCGACGGATTCATCACGGGTTATGGCCGCATCGAGGGGCGGCTGGTGTACGTTTTTGCGCAGGACTTCACCGTGTTTGGCGGGTCGCTCTCGGAAACCAACGCGGCGAAGATCGTGAAGATCATGGACCTGGCGGCGAAGATGGGGGCGCCGGTGATTGGGCTGAACGACTCCGGCGGAGCGCGGATTCAGGAAGGCGTGATGTCGCTGGCGGGATACGCGGACATTTTTTTGCGCAACACGCTGTACAGCGGCGTGGTGCCGCAGATTTCCGCGATCATGGGGCCGTGCGCGGGAGGGGCCGTGTATTCGCCGGCCATCACTGACTTCGTGCTGATGGTGGACAAGACTTCGTATATGTTCATCACCGGGCCGGATGTCATCAAGACGGTGACGCACGAGGAAGTCACTAAGGATCAGCTGGGTGGCGCGATGACCCACAACGAAACTTCGGGCGTGGCGCATTTTCTGGCGCATGATGACGCGGAATGTTTGTCGATGGTGCGGGAGCTGTTGAGTTTCTTGCCGTCAAACAATCTGGATGAGCCGCCGCGGAAAGTCTGCACCGATCCCGCCGACCGGGCGGACACGGCGCTCGACCAGATGGTCCCGGCACAGTCGAACCAGCCGTATGACATTAAAGATGTGATTCATGCGGTGGTTGACGATGCTTACTTTTTCGAAGTACAGGAACATTACGCGAAGAACATCGTCGTGGGGTTCGCGCGGCTTGACGGACGGTCGGTGGGAATCGTCGCAAACCAGCCGTCGGTGCTGGCGGGAACACTGGATATTAATGCGTCGGTGAAGGGGGCGCGGTTTGTGCGGTTTTGCGATTGCTTCAACATTCCGCTGGTCACTTTTGAAGACGTGCCGGGATTTTTTGCCGGGGACGGCGCAGGAATATGGCGGAATTATCAAGCATGGGGCGAAGCTGCTGTACGCGTTCGCTGAGGCGACGGTCCCGAAGATTACGGTCATCACGCGCAAGGCGTATGGCGGGGCTTATTGTGTGATGGCATCGAAGCATATTCGCACGGATGTGAATTATGCGTGGCCGACGGCGGAGATTGCGGTGATGGGGCCGGAGGGCGCGGTCGACATTGTGTACAAACGGGAACTCGATGCGGCGGCCAATCGGGAACAACTTCGACGCGAGAAGATCGATGAATTCCGCGATCGCTTCGCCAACCCCTACGTAGCCGCCGACCGCGGCTTTGTGGATGCGGTGATTCAGCCGCGGGAAACGCGGAAGAAGTTGATCCAGGCGCTGGCCATGCTGGAGACCAAGCGGGATAAGAATCCGCCGAAGAAGCATGGGAATATTCCGCTGTAGGCTTCGTTTGATATTGAAAAGCGCCCTCTAATGTGACAGACTAGGGTTTCACGACGCAGCGAACAGAAAACGAAATTACAAATGACTGGTCCGAAGATTGATGAAATCGGGCCCTGGTCTGAGATCAAGCTGGAGATCCTCAGACGCTATGCAGCGGAGTATTCCAAGATTCTATCGAGCCAGACGGACCCATCGTTTTGGCATGTATATATTGATGCGTTTGCCGGAGCCGGCGTTCATTTGTCCCGGACATCGAACGAAATGGTTCCAGGTAGCCCATTGAACGCACTGCTCGTCGACCCGCCTTTTCGCGATTACCACCTCGTTGACCTGGACGGTGACAGGGTCCAAGGACTTCGGGAGCTAATCGGGGATCGATCAGATGTGCGCGTACATCACGGAAATTGCAACAAAGTCTTATTGGAGGAGGTGTTCCCACAAGTTCGATTTGAGGACTACCGACGCGGGCTTTGCATTCTGGATCCGTACGGCCTGCATTTAGATTGGAACGTAATTCAGACTGCAGGAACTATGAGGTCGCTGGATGTGTTCATTAACTTTCCGATATATGACATCAACATTAACGTGCTGCACCATAATCCAGACAGCGTGTCTCCGACCCATATCGCGCGTATGAATGCTTACTGGGGCGACGGTTCGTGGAGGAACGTAGCTTACGAAAAGACGCAAACGCTGTTTGGCGATGTGGATGAGAAGGTCTCGAATTCGCGCTTTGCCGACGGATTCAGACAACGACTCAAGAAGGTTGCGGGATTCAAGCGAGTACCTGAACCTCTGCCCATGTACAACACGAAGGGGTCGATTGTCTATTACTTGTTCTTCGCCTCGCAGAACGGGACGGCGGAAAACATTGTGAAATACATTTTCGATAAATTTGGGCGGAGGGCTTAGCAAATGTCGCTCAACTCACACATCGAATGGACCGACGCGACATGGA
>Ga0207039_1196_pt1 | contig 11721 bp, 13 predicted proteins | sample Alteio_BWMinCont_74_FD_153264 | JGI IMG/M metagenome (GOLD analysis project Ga0207039, IMG submission 153264) | Enriched cells from forest soil in Barre Woods Harvard Forest LTER site, Petersham, Massachusetts, United States -... | ecosystem: Environmental > Terrestrial > Soil > Temperate forest >... | reverse complement strand
AGCCGGGCGAAGAGAGGCTCGAACATCCGCGAGGATGACGGAAGTCCATGTAGAAGGAGAAGCGCTGGAGCGTCCTTCGGGCCTGCCTCTCTATAAAAAATGGACAGCCCGTCGATCTGTTTCGTGCGATAAAAGGTCGGATACTTCATTGAAGGTTCCTTTCCGTGGGCTCTGGGGACAGTTAATGCCATCCCTGGTGATTGCCCTGATTCAAGGTTAATGCCTTCAGGCCTGCTTGGCGGAACGCTCTGCCAGAGGATGCTTGATCCAATTCCAAGAGCGCGCGATGTCCGCAGGCTCGACAAAGAGCACGTATGCGGACAGGATATCCCATTGGAAGAGCGGAATGTTGAGAGAGTAATCCAGCCAAAGGTGAAACAACACTCCTAGCGCTAATAGGAAATAGCGGAACTCTTTCACCCAAGTCAAAACCCCGAGAAAGAATTCCACGACGAGCGCGGACCAGCTCCCAAGCTTAAGTACCACTGGATGGAAGAACCACGAGGGAAGAGGAAAGCGTCTGAGTTCGTCGAGGTGATAAACATAAAACAGCGCGGTGCCTTGCAGCCACGGCGCTCCCCTTATTTTTAGCAGGAAGGAGACGAAATACAGGAGCGCCAGTTGTAGTTGAATCATGCGTTGCGCCCATGGACTCCGAGGTTGAATGTGGGCGGGTTCTTTCCGCCGCCAGATGCGAATGAGGCGATCTAGGGAAAACGCAGCTCCAGCAGGTGCGAAGATCAGGAAAAATCCCGCCAAGCGCAGAAACGTATCGCCCCCATGGGTGATATACAAGTTTCTTTGCTGAATCGACGTAAGACAAAGAAAGACAAGTAGGCTGTTGAGGCGAGTCAGAAGACCGACGGTGAGCAATATTGCCGATCCAAGAGACACCCAGAAGAATGCCTCAATGCAGGCGTCGTTTCGAGGAATAATCGAGAAAAGATTCAATCGTGCGCCGGGCTCCAGATTGGAGGCTGTTGGGAGAGTCACCCATCCATGGACTCCGTACCAGCTCAACCAATCTGGTCGCAGCAGTATCAGGGTGGCGGTGACTAGTCCGCCATAGAAGATTCGAAACAATGCGATCGGTGTGGGTGACTGCTCCGCGAAGAAGAACCCGTTCCAGGCCCGAAGCAAGCCTCGCAACGTCATTTCAGGTCCTCGGATTGCACTCCGTAACCAATCAGAACGTGCTGGTCCCAGGGCTCTGGAACATAGAAACCATCCGCACGGGGAACGATGAGCGACCATTTTTGGATCAGAATGACCGTTCTGACCTGGTTGCCGGGACCGCTTTTCATGCGTGCAATGTATCGGGCCGCGTCGGGCAACAGTGCATCGGCATCTTCCCGCACCAGGTTGTCAGCAAACTTGCGATAGCGTTCCTTGAATAGTTTTTCGGTCAGCCCTAGCTGTTCCATTCTTGGAAACGTCCACTTGCTTCTGGAGCCGTCCTTGTAGATTACGATGGCTTCGATGTAGGTGTTGGCTCCTTTTGGGATAGGGGCAAACATGTCCCATGATTGGAACAGCCCCGACCAGAGGAAATAAGGGCGGATCAGGTTCTTGCCCACTAGAATCAACGGGCTGTCGACCGGCATACACCAGCACGCAATAGCCAAAATGTGAAACACCAAAAAGACATTCACCATCGAGTATTTTAAAAGCTGCAGACGGGAGACTTTCCTTTTCGCGCTTTCGCGCGGAGGTGTGCGCGGGACGGTCTGTGCATGCGAGCCTCCGGTCGTCAACATCTACGGGGGTTCTCCAACGTAGGCTCCTGCGATTTGAACGCAAACGATCTGAGAGAACGCGCGCGAAACCCCCTCTTGCGAGAAATCTTGAGCGCCGTTAAGAGCTTTCCGTGGCGACAAAACCATTGACGTAAGGCCGGTGTGGGGCGAGTAAAGGCGAAGCTTTCGAGCGCCTCCTCGCCGCCTGCGGACAGCGGGACTTTGTTTTTGCCGCAGGTGATGATCGCACAGACGAAGACCTGTTTGAGCGCATGCCGAATGAAACGTGGACGGTTCACGTTGGTCCCGGGCCTACCCGTGCAGCGTTTGTAGTGAGAGATTTCGAAGCTACCAGCGAGGTGTTGCAAATCTTCGCAAAATCCGACGGGGTCTCATGAAAGGCATCCGAATCACTCGTATGCCGCAAAGCACGGGCTTGTTTTTCCGAGGCAGCGGTTCCTCTCTGCACTAGAAGCGACTGATCCAGCCTGGCTCGCGAACATGTTCATCTTCTAAGTTCCTCAAGCGTGCCGCCATGATTCCTGGCCTGCCCAGGTAGCCGACGACTCGCCGTGGATCGTCTCGATCCACGACTGGCAGGCGTCCAACAGCATTGCGCAGCATCTTGGCCGAAGCATCGTGCAACAATTCGTTCGGATAGGTGACAACGACGTCGCGTGTTCCAGCCTCGAGCACACTCAGTCCCCCCGATGGATCTTTGTCCAGCGCGCGTACCACATCGCCCCGGGTAATGACCCCAGCCAGCTTGCCCTCCGAATCTAAAATCAGCATTCCTTGGTGGTGGCATACTTCCGGATCGCGGCGTGCGATGCGGTCCGCCAACTCGCCCACCTTCATATGCGCCGGAACTTTGGGCACATCTTTTTCCATAGTCTCGGAGACCATCATCTGGCGCAGAGCGTCAGCTTCGTATTCTTGATGAATGTGCAGTCCCCGACGCGCCAGCTTCTCCGTCATGATGGAAGCCCTGGGCATCAGCAACATGGCAATACCGTCAGCAATCACGCTGACCAGCATCAGGGGCAGAACCGAGTTGTAATCGCGGGTGATCTCAAAGGCAAAGATAATAAATGAGAAGGTGGCTCGGGAGGCCGCGCCGAAGACGGCTCCCATTGCGACCAATGCGAACGCGCCAGCCGACAAATTCGCAGCCGGAAAGATTCGATCCATTCCCATGGCGAATATGCCACCGAGTGCCGCGCTGGACATGAACATGGGCGCCAACAAGCCCCCGGAGGTACCCGAACCCAGTGAGATCACTAGCGCCACCGCCTTGGCAACCATGACCACAATTAGTATCTTCCAGGGCAGATTTGCGTTCAGAATGTCGCCGATCGTGTCATATCCGACACCCAAGACTCTTGGTACGAAATAGCCAATGATTCCCAGACCAAGAGCGCCTATTGCAGGCCACCAGAGGTCGTCCACCGGCAACTTTTCGAACTGGTCCTCGGTCCAATACAGCAATTTGCTGAATCCAACTGCCGCCAAACCGCAGACTAATCCCAGGAGCAGGTAGAAAGGCAGAGCGTGAGGAATCCCGAAATCCATGGCCGTGACCTTGAACATCGGTCCTGCGCCTAAGAGTTGCATGTGCACCGCGGTCGCGAGAGTGCTTGCAATCACCAGAGGAATAAACGACCGCGCCTTGAACTCAAACAAGAGTAGTTCGATCGCAAGGATCACTCCCGCGATTGGTGTGTTGAAAGTTGCAGACATTCCTGCGGCGGCACCGCACGCCAAGAGCACTTTGCGTTCCGAAGCAGTCGTATGCAGCACCTGCCCCACCAGCGAACCAATTGCGCCTCCGGTCTGAATGATCGGGCCTTCTGCGCCGAAGGGTCCGCCTGTGCCTATCGCTATCGCAGCGGAGATGGGCTTGAGGATTGCGACCCGCGGCTCGATACGACTGCGATTAATCAGCACTGCCTCCATCGCCTCGGGTATGCCGTGTCCCTTGATCTTGGAACTTCCGTATTTCGCCATGAAGCCGACCACAATTCCGCCAATGACCGGGATCAGAATTACCCACAGACCCAGCTGGTTATAGCGTGCGCTTACGAACACCATCGAAAAGCGATGATAGAAAAAAATGTTGGTGAACAATCCGATCAAGTTGTAGAGCACAAATGCGATCAAGCCGGCAAGCAGGCCGATGCCGGCTGCCAGAAACGACACTAGAACCATACGGAAATGCACCGGCTCGCCGAGCCTCACATCTCCAACCTGGGCTCCGGTGGCTCCAATCGTGGCCGGACGCGAATCTCCGCTGCTGCGCCTGTTTTCCACCATCATTTAGAACTTTCTCTCTAGGGCTATTTGGTTCCACATAGTGCTATTCATATTTTGTGACGCGTTCTAGGGCTGTAACGAGAGCGGGACCTTGCACGCGAAGTTCGGCCAGATGTTGGAGAGAGAGCTTTCGGAGTACGTTCTCTCCCTTGCGGGCCAAAGTAAGCAACACCTCCCGCTTGTCCGCCTCTCCTCGATGTCGCCGAACATACCCCCTCGCCGCGAGCCGGTCGATTAGTTCCACGGTGCTGTGGTGTTTTATCTGCAGTCGCCGCGCTATGTCGCCAACGGAAGGGCGAGTGCCCTCGGGCAGTCCTTTTAACGTCAGCATTAGCTGATGCTGCTGTGGCTTTAGACCCGTGTTCCGGCACACTTCCTCGCTGAAGCGCACAAAGCGGCGGATCTGATAGCGCAATTCGGCAAGCGCCACATAGTCTTGCATGGTTAGATCCGTTCGCCTCAATTCATGTACCCCAACTATATCGTAGCACGATATATACTCGCGCGACAATGAGGCACTGTCACGGCGCAAGTTTCCGGACAGCGATGTTGTCGAGGCATAAATAGCTGTAGGTCCTGAGGCTCTCGACCCGACGAGCTTGAGAATTAATACGCTAGCTCACTAGTTGGAGAAACCCACTCGTAGCCATGGTCAAGCGATACCATCCATTTCGGCGCGGCCTTTGCACCTCTCCTTTCCGATCTGTGGCTCATTGAGTGCAGCAATGCGACCTTCGATGGTGTGCGCAGTTGCCTGCAGTTCGCCGGCCACACGTGCATAAAACGACAGGTCGCATCGTAGTCATAGAAGCCACCGCCAAGAGGCTGAAAGAGCAGCCTGGCCGCATCAAACGCGCGAAGTTTGCAATGAAGAGTGACCTTAGTCTTGAGAGGGTAGGAAGCTTCCGCAGAGTCTCCGCTCGAGCTCCACATCTGGCCATCGTGACCAAAGCTCGACAGGCAGTGTTCACGGGCCGTCACTGCTTGCCAGTGCGCTGGCGAAACAACGGTGCGCGTTACACGATGCAGTTCGGTTACTTCCACTTCGCTGGATCGTGTGAGTGGAACCGGACTTGCTGTGAGGTTTAGAGAAACGTCTAGTCAGTTGCGTGCTGGCAACGCAAAAATCAGAAGTGTTGATGGACCTTGCGGTGATTTTGGCAACTCATGATCTCCACATGGCCTCATGCAGGCACACATGCCGATTTCGGCTCGATACATGGACTCATAAAAGGAGATGGAACAATGAAAACGACAAAGGCAGTTAGATTTGGAAACATAGCAATAGCAGCCGTCACCGGTCTTCTGCTGACCCTACCTGTTCAGGCGGAGATCAAATCGCACTCCGGGAAACTGGTCGTTGAGCAACCCGCGGATCTTCCGGAGATGGCGCGGATCCCGGGGCAGGCTCTCTTCCTGTGCGGAGCTGAGAATGGCGAGACTTATCTCTACGTTGAGCAGCAAAATGGCGCGCGGCTAGCTATTTTCGATGTCACGGATCCGGCCAAGATCAAGACAGCGGCTTCGGTTCAGGTCACGACACCCGGTGCCTACGATTTTGTGCGCTATCTGAACCACAGAACTGAACTGATCCGATTCCGTGAGAGTCAACAGTTCGCAGTGATTGATCTTCGCGAGCCCAAGAGCCCAACGTTGAAGATCGTGAATGACGATCCCGGCCGTACTGAATCGGTGGGTCGAACGGGCTTGCTGACCATCAACGAACCTTACAAGTATGTCACCGGCGAGGCGCACGACTATCGTCTGATGGACGTCGCAAATCCAGAGCATCCCACCCCGCTTGCAACGATCAAGCAAGTAAGGCACAAGGTCGTCAATGAGGAAACCGGCACGACCTATCTGTTGGGAAGCGATGGTCTCACCGTGGTTCGTCGACCGCGTGTTGAAGAAGACAACAAGATAGAAAAAATTTACGAGGAATGGAACTGAATGTTGGAGGCGATTCGCGGCGCCCGCCGGCACGTTCATCGTGTATAGCTACGTACGCCATTCGTTGTCAAAGAAGTTTCCCGGGACATAGTTGGGGACCGGATTGATAAAACCCGTGATAGGTCGAATACCTAAGGATATCGGGGGGTGGGGGAGTTAGTTTATGAACCGGCGCGGATTCTTGCAACTCATAGGCGCTACGGGTGCCGCGGCGTTGACGGCATCCTGCAGTCGAATTAACTCTGTGGCGGGGACCGCACCGGGTTCTTCTAACCTCATTCGATTCCCGGAAAAAACGGAGATGATCTTCCTTACCGACCGGCCGCCACAGTTGGAGACTCCGATTCACTATTTTCGACAGGACCTCACTCCCAACGAAGCCTTCTTTGTTCGGTGGCACCTCGAAGGCATTCCGACTTCCGTTGATCTTCGAACATTTCGGCTCAACGTCAGCGGCCATGTCCGGCAGCCGTTGCAGCTCAGTATGGACGAGCTTCGATCGAAGTTCGATCCCATCTCGATCATCGCGGTCAATCAATGTTCCGGAAATTCGCGTAGCTTTTTCGAGCCTCGCGTTCCCGGTGGTCAATGGAAGCACGGTGCGGTCGGGAATGCCAAATGGACCGGCGTTTCCATGAAGTCGATTTTGGATCGCGCCCAAGTGAAGGCAGGCGCCGTGGATGTCTCATTCAATGGGCTTGACGTCCCCCCACTCCCATCTATTGCCGACTTCGTGAAGGCCCTTTCGATCGACCACGCACGCGACGGAGAAGTGATGATCGCGTACGCCATGAATGACCAACCCTTGCCCATGGTCAACGGCTTTCCCCTGCGCCTTGTCGTGCCTGGCTGGTACGGAACTTATTGGGTAAAAGCTGTGAGCGACATCACCGTGTTACCTCAGCCCTTCAGCAACTTCTGGACGGACAAAGCGTATCGCATTCCCGCTGGTCCAAATGGCACCGAAAGTCCGAAGGATTTGGCCAAGGACACAATTCCCATTAATCGATTCAACGTGCGTTCCATATTTGTTCGTCCCGAGCCCGATGAAATCTGGCATGCCGGAATCCCGAATGAAATTGAGGGCGTCGCGTTTGATTCAGGTTACGGGATTCGACGAGTGGAGGTGTCGACCGACGGAGGGAACACCTGGACGGACGCTCGACTGGATCCGGAGATCGGAAAGTATTCTTTTCGGCGTTGGCGGGCCTTCTGGACACCAGAAAACCGCGGGCAGTATCGACTCATGGCTCGCGCGACGAATGCTGTGGGAGACACTCAGAGTAAAGAACAGTGGAACCGCAGCGGTTTTATGTGGAATGTAATCCAGCAAGTTGACGTAAAGGTGGGATAAATACCCGTGACCCCAAAGACGAAAAGTTTGGTTCTCTCAGTGGGGCTTGCGGTGTTGGCTGCCGGTTGCGGACATGCACCAAACGTCTCGCAGCAAGCAGAACATGGCGTCGTCGACGCAAAGATGGAATCGATGGTCGACTCAAACGCGGACAGCCCGGTTCATACCATCGTGATGTTGCATGACGAGCCGGTGTTTCCGCCGGGACCTGGGCGTGATGAATTTGTGACCGCATGCGTGGTTTGCCATTCACCTCGATACATCACGATGCAGCCGCAATTTTCGAAGGCTACGTGGCTGAGCGAAGTCAAAAAAATGAAAGACGTCTACGGTGCGCATATTTCTGACGAGCAGACGCTGACAATTACGGACTACCTGTTTTCTATCAATGGAAAGGCTGGCACTGGTAAGGCTCCGAAAGGAACTTATGGCGAATAATATCGGAAGCGACCATCAGTCACGGCCACCGATACGGCTCCTGATTTCCGTACTATTGCTCGGCACTCTGCTTGCCTGGTGGGGAACTCGCGACCATCGCCATCTGTTCGGAGAATCGCCGCGCGGGCCGGTTGCCGCCGCTGGTATGGCTCTTCCGCAGGTCACCCAAGAAGAAAGTGCGTTGCTCGATCGCGGTTTCCAACTTTCAGAACGCGAATGCGCCGGTTGCCACGAAATGGCAACACGTTCCAGCCCAGTTATCAGGAAATTGTGGCCTTCTATCGTCGCGGATTTCCTGCCTCGGCCGGCAATCCGGATTTGCGCTCTCGACTTGCCTCGGCCGTAACCCATCCCCAGCCGGGATGGGGCAACTTCGAACCGGGTCCCCCGGAGTCCGGGCTGTCGCTGAATGACCGGATCGCCCTTGCGAGTTGGATTCTGAACCGTTCCGATCAAAACAAGAATGCTGGCCAAGGTGTGGGTCAATGACAACTTTCGCACAAAATTTATCCGGTCAAGATGAGCGGCAAAATCGTCCGAGTTCAGGTGCGCTTCCATCGATTGAATACGATCTGATCCGCGCCCACGTCTTTGCGTCACTCGTCACCTTAGTGATCTCGGTCCTATTCGGCATTACGGTGGCCACAAAGTTCAGCTTTCCAGAATTTCTGGGTAGCCACGCATGGCTTACCTGGGGAAGGCTTCGCTACAACCATACGCAAGGCATATTTTTCGGATGGCTGGGCAACGCGTTCCTGGCATTCTTTTATTATGCTGTGCCGCGCCTCGCAAATCGGCCGGTTTTGAGCCGCAAGCTCGGATGGTTTCTCTTCTGGATCTGGAATTTTGCGGTAGTTCTTTCCGGATGGACGCTGGTAGCTGCCGGTTTCAGCCAGCCTCTGGAGTGGGCGGAGTTTCCGCTCGTCGTCGCTGCATTCGTCGTCCTTGCCTTTATCCTGATGGTCTTCGAGTTCGTTCTGCCATTTTTAAGAGCTCGGCTCTCTGACCTGTATGTCAGCGGCTGGTACATTATCGGCGGCATTATCTTCACGATGCTGGCGTACCCGGTGGGAAACGTCGTACCTAACGTTGTTCCCGGTGCGCGGGGCGCAGCCTTCAGCGGTCTCTGGATTCACGACGCAGTAGGCCTCTTCGTTACGCCTTTTGCTCTCGCCATCGCCTACTACGTAATTCCCGCCACCACGCGGCGCCCCATCTTCAGTCATTTTCTGTCGATGGTGGGATTCTGGGTGCTCTTCTTTACTTATCCATTGAATGGAACCCATCATTACGTTTATTCGCCAATCCCCATCCCGAAGCCGTATTGATAATCGAACCACCCTTCGCGCGCGTCATGACGGGAATCACTTCGCGGCACATCAAGAAGATGGATTTTACATTCACCGCCATCACCGCGTCCCAATCCTCTTCGCTGATCTCGACCACAGACGCCCGCCGGATAATTCCCGCGTTGTTAAACAGCACGTCAATGCCTCCGAACTTTCGAACGCTTCGCTCGACTACGCGCTTGCAGTCTGCGGCGCACGTCACATCGGCGCATTCGAAAATCGCGCGTCCTCCCGCGCCGGAAACGACATTCACCACTTCCCTACCCGCCTCCTGATCCAAATCGATGATGGTTACCGACGCGCCCTCGCGCGCAAACAGTACCGCCGTCGCGCGCCCAATCCCGCCCGCGCCCCCCGTAACCAACGCGCTCTTCCCCTGAAGTTGCCCAGCCATCCTTCTCCCACCGAAGCCCGGAAAAGTATTACGCCTTCATCGCCACCCTGACAAGACGGTGGAAAAGTTCCGCCCAGCTGCATGTGTAAAACAGCCATTTCATGTGCGCAGCGATTTACGCGGAATAAGGGATTTTGTCCCACCAGACCTGGTGCCAGGACGAGCATCCTGCTGTATTTCAGCAGTCCTCCGACTGTGTTCTTGACCGGAGAAACGCCCACGCGCGTTTACTCCCGAAAAAGGCGATTTGGAGATGGGTTTAGGTTTGCGAAAACTTCCAGGTTCGGACCTATTCGTGTCCGCCATCGACGACTGGTTCATTTCCGATGCTGTCCCGTTGATCAAAGCGGCGCTCCTGGCGCAGCATTGAGTATTTCGGCGCTTCAATCCAGGCGCTGAACGCTGGCCATCGCCACCAGACCAGAAGCAGGGCGAACATAATGGCTGAGATTACGATCACAATTAGATCTATCATTGTGTGGAGTTCGCCTGCGCTGGACTATATAGAGAGCGCACGAATGCGACCAAGGCGTGCCGTTCGTCTGGGTTGAGTTGGCTCTGCCAAGGTGGCATCGCTGTTCCCGGTACGCCATTTTCCAAAACATCCCAGGCCCGTTCTTGTGTGGGCTTCTTAAGATGAAAGTTGGTTGGTGCAGGACTGAGGGCGCCTGCTGCCGATCCATTGCCCGCTCCTGTGTCGCCGTGACAGCTGGCGCAGTTCGCCGCAAAGAGGGATTTGCCCACGTTCAGACTCGTCACATCTTGTGTCGACGACGCAGCACCCGGAACGTGCAGCCTATCGACGTAAGCAACCAGCGCGCGTAGATCTTCGGTGGGCAACTGGCGCCACGGCGGCATGGCAGATCCTGCGATTCCATTCCACAGCACGCTACTCAATCGTTCGTCGGAAAATCGGGCTGCAGTCAGGTTTGCCGGCTTCGGCGATAGACTCGCAGAAGCTTTGCCATCGCCCTTTCCGGCGGGTCCATGACACGAAGCACAATTGGCGGCAAAAACGGTTGCGCCGCGGCTCACTTCTTCTTGTAAGTCGTCCGGATCCGATGCAGGGTGCAGAACGGGTGCGCTTACGCTGTATCCTCCCGTCATGGCAATTGGAACCACTGGAGGAGTGGCTCTGGCTGAGGGCTCGCCCGGCATCGCCATGTTCGGTGTCTCAGACTGGACACTTACCGTCAGCGTCTGCCGGTCAAAACCGGAAAGTTGGCGCGCTCGTCCAAGCGATTGGAGATAGGCCAGCACATCCAAGCCTTCTTGCGTGGGCTGATTCGGGCTGCCACTAAAAAGCCACGGATACGGAGGCATTACGGAATCCCGCACCACAAGCCGGGGATTGAAGAGATGAGTGAGTTGCCAGTCGGGGGGACGAAGGTTGAATTCGCGGGATAGATCCGGCCCGATGCGGCGAGTGCCCCAAAGCTGCGGGTAATCATATTTGGTTTCCCACGGTTCGGTCGGCGCTCCAAAACGCCGCACATCTGTCGCGAGAGACCGGACCTGCTCCGTATGACAGTAAGCGCAACCTTCGCGTCCATAGATAACTCGGCCCCTTTGTTCGGAGGCGGTGATCGTTGCCATGGTGACTGGAGCCACCCGCTTGATTTCATTTTCCAGTTCTTTTCCGGGAATAATCGCAAGAACCAGAAACGACAGAGCGAAGAAGCCTACACCGGCGCCGAAGGCGACCACATACGCATGGCTGAGCCAGCCCGTCCAACTGAACTCTTGTGACGCCGTCGCGCCATTCTCGAATGCAACGATCTCTTCTGCGGCCACGGGTCTGACCGCGGACGTGACCGTCTCTGACCTTGGTCCGGTAACGAGAGCAGTCCAGAAAAGAGCAAAACCCGCGAGAATAGGAAGTCCCGAGAGTGTGCGCACCAGCCAGTAGCTTCCGACCGCACGCACAGAATCGATCCACGGAGCGCTCGATTCCCAGACCTGAGCCTCCACCAGTCCCGCAATCGTGAGGTCGGTGACCATCAGGGTCAGGCCTATGGCAATCAGCCAGAACGACCAATTCATCATGCGCTCGTTGTAGCGAGTTCCGGGGATGCGTTGCCACATATGGGCGATCCCGCCGAGCGCGATAAAGCTTGCGAAACCGATCATTGCCAGGTGTGAGTGGCCGATGACCCAATCCGTAAAATGAATGAAACGATTGACTGG
>Ga0207039_1191_pt1 | contig 12078 bp, 11 predicted proteins | sample Alteio_BWMinCont_74_FD_153264 | JGI IMG/M metagenome (GOLD analysis project Ga0207039, IMG submission 153264) | Enriched cells from forest soil in Barre Woods Harvard Forest LTER site, Petersham, Massachusetts, United States -... | ecosystem: Environmental > Terrestrial > Soil > Temperate forest >... | reverse complement strand
TTCTCCCAGAACGAAAACAGGCCCCCGGGACGCACCCGCCTGAAGATGTACTCGACCGCGGAACTTCTCGCGTCCACTGGTATGTGATGGAAAACTCCGTTGCAATAGGCTAAATCAATGGACTCCGGATCGGAATAGTCGGGAATACTCTTGAACTGGCAATCCGCTGTTCCATTTCGTTCGCTGGCCAGTTCGAGCGAGCGCGGCGAGATGTCAACTCCCACAACCACTGATGCTGCAAAAGCCGCGTGCAACAATTTGGAGGTGTCTCCGATTCCACATCCATAATCCAGGATATGGGACGGCTTCTCTCGCAACTTAGCAAGGCATTGCGCAACCCACAAAACCCGGCGATTCGCGAAGAAGTCCTTGTCCTCGCCGCTCACCGCGAGTGCTTGATTCAAGTCTGCGTCGTAACTGTCGGCGTGAACATCGAACCCCGGACTGCTCATCGCCGCCGCAGCCCCAACACGCTCATGAAGAAGCTCGCGAAAATTGTCTGTGCTCCCAACGTGAGCAACAGCGCGGCCGGAATCACCAGCCGCATCGTGTGCGAGTAATCGAGCGCGCCAAAATGTTTGCTCCCCCACGCGCCCACCGCGTACGCAGAGGCCAGCAGTCCGGCAATCATCAACCCGGCGCCCACCACCAGGCCGACTTCCAGAGTGATATAGCGGAACAGCCGGTCCAGCGCCGGATCCGGCGGCAGCAATCCTTCCGTGATGGCAAACATCTTGGTGAACACCGCGAATGCCATGGCATGAAATCCCAGCATCACGAAGGCAGCCGCATACACCAGCGTGTGAACGTCAAACGTAATGCTCCCTACCGGCCTCGGTCCTGGCAGCAACCACAAGCCCAATAAGAATCCCGCCACCATCAAAGCCATTCCCGGATACAGAAATAACCACCGCGGGCTATACAGCAGAAAGAAGCGCAACGTTCGCCACCCGTCGCGCCACGTCCGCAGATGCGGAGGCCGGTTGCGCCCGTCCGGCGAAAGCGTCGTCGGAACCTCCGCGATTCGCAGCCGCAGCAGCGTAGCCTTCACCACCATCTCGGTCGCAAACTCCATCCCAGTCGTCCGCAGCCCCATGCGCTCGTACGCATCTTTACGGAATCCCCTCAGCCCGCAGTAAAAATCTCCCACCGGACTGTGGAAGAACAACCTTCCAATCCTTGTCAGCACAGGATTTCCGAAATAGCGATGCAGCGCAGGCATGGCATGTTTCTGAATCCCCCCCGCGAAAACGATTGCCCATCACCACATCAGCCCCCGCCCGCAACTGCTCCACAAATCGCGGAATGTGCCCAAAATCGTAGCTGTCGTCCGCGTCTCCCATCACAATGTATTTTCCCCGTGCCCCCGCGATTCCTCCCATCAAAGCGTTGCCGTATCCCTTGGCTCGCACATTTACCACGCGCGCTCCCATTCGCTCCGCAATCTCTACCGACCCGTCGCTGCTCCCGTTATCGGCCACAATCACTTCTCCAGCCATGTTGGCCTCGCGCATCGCCCGCGCAGCCTTGCCTATGCAGGTCTCAAGCGTTTCCGCCTCGTTCAGGCAGGGCATCACCACCGACACTTCGATGGCTTCGGACTCTTTCACCGGCATCGCCACCGGCTGATAATTTTGTTCCGCTCTGAGCACTGCCCCCACGATTGACCTCCCTACACAGCTTTCATACTCCCGCTTGAATTACCGGAATCATAACAGCGAGCCGTCTCACTTCGCTCTATCGCTCCTGCTGCGACCCCCGCACAAATTCCCATCGACAAGTAAAACACCGCATAATATCGCTCCTCCCAACTGGGTAGGATCAGGAAATGAAGCCCCGCATAGGCCACTGCCACCGCAAACAACACTCGCATTTGTCTCGAGATCGCGCCGATCGCCCCCAGCAGCAAGAAGGGCAAGAAGAAACTATTTGCTATTAGGGTGATGCCCGTTCGGAATGCGGAAAGGTAATCCCTGAAGGAAAATTGCGCAACTATCTCCGCCGGTGCGACCGGCGCGCCTATAAACGCCCGGTAATACAGCATTTTGATCCCGTAATCCCCCGCGAAGTGATTAATGCAGAGTACCGACCCAACCGCAACCAATGACAAGACTCCAGCTTTGAAGATATCGATTCGCTTTTGCCACCAGCACGCCAAAATCGTTGGCCCGGCTAACACCACGAAGTCGGTCCGAAAAAAAATCGACGCCAGCAGCAGAGCGATCCCAGGCGTAAATTTCTGCTTTTCAAAGATCAAATACAGCGCCCCGAATGCGATCAACGTGGCCAGCGCATCCGGCGTAGGATCCCGTCCCATGCTGGCGAGCGGAGGGCTCATCATCAACAGGACTGAAACCGCGGCCGCGAACATTGGTTTTAGATAGTTGCTGAGCCACAACAGGACAAGAACGCCCAGCAGGAAATATGAGCTCGCCGAGATCAAAAATCCCGACTTCACCAACCCTATCCCCGTCTTGCTGACCAGCCACAAAGTTTGATTGTAGAGCGGGCGAATCGCGAACAAGGGAAGGAATTCGGCGTACCGGTAAGCGCTTGCCGCTCGCCCCTGGCGCGATTCATTCTGCGACGCAGGCGCCCCCGGTTCTTGCCCAAGAAGATTTTCCCGTTCTCTCTTCGGCACTGCTCTCTGAACGTCGCCATAGACGCGCTGATGAACTCGAACTATATCGGTTTCTTCCATGAGCAACGCGTTGCCCATGTATTGAATCGCATCCACGTCATAGATCGGTTTACGATAAAGATGGATCGAAATCCCACCCAGTATTAAGACATACAGGAAGAGAACAGCCGCCCGGGCTCCGCTGTTTCGCCCTGATCGAACCAATTGCGGCTCTCGAACCGGAATCGGAATTGCCGCACTTCGCGCTGCGCTCATCCCAACCTCTACTTTCGAAGTGCTGGTAGTTTCTCACAACCAAACCTATTAAGGAACGCAATCGCCCCTTCCAATTTCCCCGACTTGATGCTCAATTCCTGCAGCCAGAATCTGTTAGCCTAATAGCCCAAAGGCACCAATCCTTAGAAGAACATCCGCAATTAACCCAGGAGAAGGTTCTGTCCGTAGAAAACGCCACAAAAGATCTTCCCGTCAGATCTTTTACTAACGACCTGCGGCAGCATCCCGCCTATCGTCCGGATATAGACGGTTTGCGTGCCATCGCAATCATTCCGGTTGTGATCTTTCATGCTTTCCCCAGCCTGATGCCCGGAGGTTTTGTAGGGGTTGATATCTTTTTCGTGATCTCCGGCTTTCTGATTTCAGGCATCATCCTCAAAGGCCTGCAGCGAGATACCTTCAGCTTCTCTGCTTTTTACTCGAATCGTATTAAGCGAATCTTTCCTGCGCTACTCCTCGTCTTGGCTTCCTGCTTCGTATTTGGCTGGTTCTTCTTGCTTCCCGGCGAGTTTGCGCAATTAGGCAAGCACATCTTTGGCGGCGCAGGGTATGTCGAAAACTTCGTACTTCGCCGCGAGGCAGGATATTTCGACACAAGCTCCTTCTTGAAACCGCTTATGCATCTCTGGTCCCTGGGTATCGAGGAGCAGTTTTATTTGACCTACCCGTTTTTACTGTGGCTGGCTTGGCGGCTGCGCCGTAACCTTCTCGCCGTCATCGTGCCTCTGGTGCTGATGTCGTTTGCCCTGAATCTTTTTAAAACCATGAGCGATAGCGTAGCCAGCTTTTTCCTGCCTCAAACCAGATTCTGGGAACTGTGGACAGGAGGATTGCTGGCCTGCATCGGAATTTCCACCCAAAAGCTCGAGACCTCTCCGCAAGCGGCCAAAGTGAAAAACATTGTCTCTGTCCTTGGCGTGGTGCTGATCGCATTCGCCATATTCCGGGTGCACGAAAACGCGTATCCCGGCTGGCATGCGCTCATCCCCGTGTGCGGGGCATCTTTGCTGATTCTTGGCGGGCCTTCCGCGTGGATAAATCGGCACATCCTCTCCCACCCTTTTGCGGTTTTTGTGGGCTTAATCAGCTATCCCCTTTATCTCTGGCACTGGCCCCTTCTGTCGTTTCCCCGCATCATCAGCGGCAGGGAACTAACTTTCACCGCAAGCGCTATTGCTGTGACCCTGAGTTGTCTCTTGTCATGGGTAACCTGGCGCTTCGTGGAAAATCCCATCCGATTCGGCCGCAGGACGTGGACAAAAACGGCCTCTCTAGTTTTGCTCTCCGTAATCATTGCCTTTGTCGGCTACACCACTTTCCGTCAAGATGGCTTTGCGGTCAGGTTCAAGAATCTTCCCGACGACTTGGGCAAGTCCCATCCGGAGCAATGGTCAACACCGGAATGCCGGAAAACTGTCGGTAGCGACGAAATGGAATATTGCCGGGGCGGTGCCCAAAGTCCAGCAGATATAGTGCTCATCGGCGATTCCCATGCAGGCTCCCTGTATCGGGGGCTCGCTCCCGCCTATGAACGGCGTTCGCACGTACTCATGAACATCGGAGCGCCTGGATGTGTTCCTTTTTACGATACCGCTTCTTACTCGGTAGGTATCAAGCAAGATATCAACTGCAAGTTGCTAGTGAATCGTATGCTTGACTTTGCTGCAACCAGCCCTAGTGTGAGGACCATCATCATTTCGTTTAGGGGGCCGGAAAATATATTGGGAGACGACTTCGGGGAGGCAGTTCTAGGAGAAGCTCCAAAGCGGATAGCATGGGATGGAGCTCCACAGACCTCCAGCCAAGCTGAGGTGTTTACTCTCGCGCTAAAAAATACCGTTGCCCGCCTGTCCTCAAGCGGTAAACAGATAATTTTGTTTATTGATTGGCCAGAGTTAGGGTTTGACCCAAAATCGTGTCTACCCCGGCCCGTTAAATTCTTTTCAAATCCCCGTGCCCTGTGTGGCGTCCCCCGGGCTCAAGTGGACTCCCGGAATAGGGTTTATAGGGATCTCATGTTCCAGCTAAAAAAAGATTTCGCAGGTCTGCAATTGTTCGATCCCTTTCCTTATCTGTGCGACTCCTTCGCATGTTACGCGATGAATGATGGACATCTCCTCTATCGCGATGGCGATCATTTGTCCGCCGCAGGCGCGGCGTATCTAAGCGACAAATTCCTTTTGGAAGAGCCGCCTCTAAGCCCGTAGAAATAGTCGCGACTGTAAAACGCAGCTGCCTTACAATCTTCCCGTGCCCCTTCTCCACAACCTCCGCGTCACCCTGGAAATGATCAAGTGGGAGCACTCCATCTTCGCGCTCCCTTTCGCGCTTTGCGGAGCCATGCTCGCCGCCTCCGGCCTACCCACTGCCCATCAACTATTCTGGATCGTCATTGCCATGATTGCCGCCCGCTCCGCCGCCATGGCATTCAATCGCCTCGCCGACGCCGCTATCGACGCCGCCAATCCCCGCACCAGCACCCGCGCCCTTCCCGCCGGGAATCTTTCTCCTGCCTTCGTCACCACGTTCGTCATCGTTTCCAGCGCCATCTTTATTGTTGCCGCCTCCCAGCTGAATCGCCTCGCGCTGTATCTCTCGCCGCTTGCGCTCGCCGTGCTCCTTCTCTACTCCTACACCAAGCGCTTCACGCGCTGGTCGCACATCGTCCTCGGTTTCGCCCTGGGTATCGCTCCTTCCGCGGCCTGGATCGCGGTTCGCGGTTCCCTCGATCCTCGCATCCTCCTGCTCACCGCCGCCGTCACCTTCTGGGTTGCCGGCTTCGACATTCTCTACGCCTGCCAGGATTTCCAGTTCGACCGCGACGCCGGACTCCATTCCATTCCCCGTTACCTCGGAATCTCCCGCTCTCTCTGGATCGCGCGCGCCTTCCACCTGATCATGTTGCTTTTGCTGATCGCGTTGCTTCCCGCCTTCGCTCTGGGCAAGCTCGCCTTCTGCGGCGTTATCGCTGTCGCCCTGCTTCTGTTGTACGAGCACTCCCTGGTAAAGCCCGACGATCTTTCCAAACTCAATGCCGCCTTCTTCACCATGAACGGCGTCATCTCCGTAGTCTTCGTCCTCTTCATTGCCGCAGACTTGCTATTTCGAAAATAGAAATAATCACGCAGGGACAGCCGCCTCGGCTGTCCGCCGAGCGAAGAAGTCTGGGACACTTTAGCGCCAGAGAAGGGAAGCGTCATACACGCAAAAACCGGAATCCCCACCCCCTGCGGCGGAAACTCCGGTTTCCCCATTCCCTCCGGTCACGAAGGGTCTGAAGATTTCGATCACAACTCCCGATCTCGCCTCCAGCATGCCCTCCCATCCTCGAAACTTTGTCAGAAGGATGTCTACATTTTGTAAAAACCCGCGGCCCGCGGCAAACTAAGCTCCCGCACCAGTTCCCTTAGTAACTCAATCCCACCTCTCCGAAACTGGTAGCATAAATATTCCCCCACATCCAATCGTGCGCAAATTGCTCCACCTCGGAATTCTTTTTCTCGCTCTCCCGCTTCTGGCGCAGAGCAATGCCGCGGACCTTCACCTCAAGGTCATCGGTCCCGGCGGCATCCGGATCAGAGCCTCTGTAGAACTCTCCAGCGACGCCCTTCAGTTCCACCGTTCCTTCTCCACCGACGACTCCGGAGAACTCACCACTCGCAATCTTTCCTTCGGCCGTTACCATCTCCAGGTGTGCAGCGAATCTTTTTCCGCTTACAACGGCGTGATCGAGATCCATTCCGCGCTGCCCAGCGAGTACGTCGTCACGCTCAACATCACCGCCCTCAGCACAGCCGTGAATGTCGCCGCCGGCGCCACACTTCTCGATCCCGAACGAACCACTACCATCAACCACCTCGACTCGAAAGCTATAGCCGACCGCCCAGCGTCGCTCCCAGGCCGTTCGCTACCCGACCTCATCAACTCCCAGCCCGGATGGCTCTTCGAAGGCAACGCCGTCCTCCACCCCCGCGGCTCCGAATATCAAACTCAATTCGTCGTCGACGGCATCCCTCTCACTGACAATCGCTCGCCCAGCTTCGGCCCCGAAATCGAAGCTGACGACGTCGACTCCCTTACCATCTACACCGCCGGGATCCCCGCCGAATACGGCCGGAAGATGGGCGGAGTCATCGAAATCAATACTCTTCGCGACGCTCACCCGGGCCTGCACGGCCAGACGGTTCTCTCCGGCGGCAACTTCGATACCGCCGCAGCCTTCGCCAGCGTCCAGAATTCATGGGGACCGAACACTCTCGGCGCGAGCGCTTCCGGTAACATGACGGCCCGCTACCTGAACCCGGTCGTCCCGGAAAACTACACGAACCGCGGCACCACTGGAGAGTTCTCTCTAAGCTATGACCGCGATCTCACTCCCAAAGATCGCTTGTCCCTTAACGTCCGCCACGAGCTCGCACGATACGAAATTCCCAACAACCAGTTCCAGCAGTTCCCGCAGCTCGAAGATCCTCCCGGCACGGTGCCGCAGCTTCAAACTGCCGGTAATTTCGAGACCATCGGTATCGCTTCCTACCAGCACGTCTTTTCAGCGAACGTTCTCGCAAATATTCACGGCATGGTGCGCGACAACTCCGCCGATCTGAATTCCAACAATGGCGCCTGGCCCATCGCCGCCTTCCTGCGCAACGATTTCAAAGAGGGATACATTAAAACCGCCGTTTCCATCCATCACGGCCGCCACGAATGGAAGGCCGGCCTTGAGTCCGACAATATTGTTCTTCGCGAAAGTTTCCGCGACGTTATCATTGCGGGCCCCAACTATCCCTTTGCTCCCGGTACTCCACCAAGTTTTGCCTTCACCGGCAATCGTCCCGATCTCGAACAGTCGGGCTTTCTCGAGGATTTGATTCATCTCGGCAAGTGGACCGTCAACGCCGGCCTTCGCTGGGATCACTACCAGCTGATTGTGAATCAGAACGCCGTCAGTCCGCGCCTTTCGGCCGCCCGCTATTTTCCAGCGGCCAATCTGATCATCCATGCCTCATACGACCGTGTTTTCCAGACCCCATCTTTTGAAAATATTCTTCTCGCCAGTTCGCCAACCGTAAACTCGCTGAACCCCAACGTCTTGCGCTTGCCGGTTAAGCCTTCACACGGCAATTACTTCGAATTCGGCGCCAGCAAAAGTTTCATCGGCCAATTTCGCCTGGATGCCAACTACTTCCGTCGTTACGTGAACAACTTCGCCGACGATGACCAGATCCTCAACACGGCCGTCAGCTTTCCCATCGCGTTTCGCAAAGCGGTCATCTATGGCGCGGAAGGGAAGCTCGAACTCCCCCACTGGAACCGGTTCTCCGGCTTCCTGAGTTATTCCTATATTGTCGGTAACGTTTGGTTTCCGGTCACTGGAGGTTTTTTCCTGGGCGATGACGCCGTAAACGCCGCCACCCAGTTCACCGGACATTTTCCCGATTCCCAGGATCAACGCAATACCGTTCGCGCCCGCATTCGCTACCAGCTAACCTCGCGCGTGTGGATAGCCGGCGGAACCGAATACGGCAGCGGCCTGCCCTTCGCCTTCACCGGAACCTATGACCAGGCTCTCGCCGAATACGGCCAGCAAATAGTGAACCGCATTAACTTCGCCGACGGACGCATCCGCTCCTCAGTCTCCGTCGATATTTCTACTGGCGCCGATCTCTACAAAAAAGAAGCTCGTTCCCTTCGCCTGCAAGCCGATGTAGAAAACATCAACAACCGCCTCAACGTCCTCGACTTCGCAGGCCTCTTCTCCGCCAGCGCGATTGCGCCGCCGCGAAGCTACTTCCTCCGCCTGGCCGCCACCTTTTGATAGTTGTCATCCTGAGCGAGCAATAATCGGCTGAAAGCCGATTATGCGCAGTCGAAGGACCCCCTACACCCTCTCGGTCACTCCGCGCCCCGCACAGGTGTTTCTAGTAAAGGTCCTCGCACTACGCCCGCTTAAAATACTGCACCGCCCGCTCGTGCTTCTGCGCCGCCACCCTGGTAGAAAAAGTCCCCAAATTCTTTCGCTTACCCGTCTTCGCATCTTTCTTGCGGGAATACAAACGATACTCGCCGGATTGTAGTTTGCGAATCATGTGAGAAAAAGATGCGGTTGCCCATTCACCGGTTGGCAAAATAAAAAAGACCCTCGCGGGTCTTAATTTCCTTTGTGAACCCTAATGGCCTTAGCTTAAACGTTTCTAATCGCCATTGATCCGTGTAAATCCGTGGCCGACACTGCTAACTTCCCGCAACCATCTCCTTGGGAGCTCCACCGTCCACGTCGGCCTGGTTGAACACAACATTGGCTCCCATGTGTGCCGGCCGGGCGGCCAGCATTTGCTCCTTGCGGTACACCAGATTACTGGCGTTGAACGTCGCCAGCTCAAATCCATGCCCGTGAGTAATCGCGTCTGTGGGACAAGCCTCCACGCAATACCCGCAAAAGATACATCGATTGTAATCGATGTTGTAAACCTTGGCGTAGCGTTCGGCGCCGCTCACGCGATGCTCCGCGGTGTTGTCGGCGGCCTCGATATAGATGCAATTCGAAGGACAGTTGGCCGCGCATAGAAAACAGGCTACACATTTCTCCAGCCCATTCTCGTCGCGCTGCAACACGTGAGCCCCACGAAACCGGGCTTCAATGCGCGCGCCGCGAAGGGGACCTTTGCCGTCTGGATAGTTCTCAACCGTCGTAGGCTGAAACATCTCCATAAAGGTGATGCTCATCCCTTTGGCGATGGCAGCAATATTTTTTAGAACCGTCATATTCCGTCCAGTATACCGGATAGCGCGCACACCTGGCGGGATCGGGATGCCCGGTGGCAGCGAGCACGCTGAAGTTCCCGAGGGAAACGGCCGATAAAGATTGAGTATCCGCGCCTATCCACGCTTGCGCGGAGTCGAGGGCCTATGGCATCAAGCGGCGTTGCTCACGGCAGCGCACGATCGGTTTCCGAGCGGCTGAAGGCAGCCACCGACGAGTTACAAAAACTGGAGCAGTTAGTCGTCTCGGGCGACTGCGCTCCCCGTGTTCTCACCGAATTTCGCGGCGCCGTCGACAGCATCCGCCAGACCGCGTGGGCGGTTCAGCAGTGGACCGAGTTGCAAAGTCAGAATCGCGATCCCTACACTGTTCTCGGTCTCCTTTCCGAAGAACGCGTAAGACGCGCCGCTCAACTCAGCCGCGATTTGACCATCGATCTGCAATCTCTGGAGGTAGGCGTCGAAACCGAAGGCTTGGATAAATTGTTTCAAGCCACTAAAAGCCTTTACGAGGTGCTGGCTCCACTATTTCGAAACAATATGTAGGGGCATTCCTATTATTGATTTCAGACTATTAAATAGTCGACTTATCGCTCCATCGCATAGGGATGCCGCAATTTCCGCTCCCCAAAAACCTTCACCAGTAGTGCCCCAGAAATAAATCCGCCGACGTGCGCCCAAAATGCGACCCCTCCCATATTTTGCCTTTGAACGGACAGTGCAGTGGCTGTCCCGCTCAGAAAGTTCAGCACAAACCAATATCCCAGGATGATCCACGCCGGCACCCACACCACAAATATAAAGAACCACGTCAGCACTCGCGCCCTCGGATACAAAACAAAATAAGCCCCCAGCACACCGGCAATCGCCCCGCTCGCTCCCACCGCAGGCGCCGTCGAATACAGATTCACGATCACGTGCGTGCTCATTGCGAGCACGCCTGTCAGCAGGTAGAACACGAGATATTTGAAATGTCCCAGATAGTCTTCGACATTGTCTCCAAAAATATACAGAAACCACATGTTGCCGATCACATGCATCCACGAGCCGTGCAAAAAAAGCGAAGTCAGGAAGGGAATCGCGACCACCGCCGCCGGATATTTCGCCGAGCCCGCCAGAAGCGCCGCCAAATGGGACGGCACCACCCCAAACTGAAAAATCAATGCGTTAAGACTCCGCTGGTCCAGCGCGGCTTCGAAGAGAAATATCAGCAAATTTAACGCAATCAGGAAGCGCGTCACCCACGGAGTGCTATACCGCGGCTGGTCATCACGAATAGGAAGCATAAGAAATCTGTTAACTTAGTAATCGGGTAATCGTACTAGAACCAGCTCGGAAAAGTTTCCCCCTGAAGAGAGTATTCAGATTCGTATCAGGGTACGCCTTCAGGCGTATCGTAAATGCCCAGGTCCCAAATCGCCTTTAGGCGCTGCCAACACTTACAGATACTTGAAATACCAAATCCTCCCCATGAATGGCGTCATCATCCTCGACAAGCCCGCTGGCTGGACCTCCCACGACGTGGTCAACCGCATGCGCCGTATTCTCGGCCAGCGCTCCATCGGCCATCTCGGCACGCTCGACCCGCTCGCTACCGGCGTCCTTCCGCTCGTCACCGGCAGTCTCACCCGCCTGGCGCAGTTCTACATCTCCTCCGAAAAGACTTATGAAGGCGTCATCCGCTTCGGCTTCGCCACCAATACTTACGACGCCGACGGGGAACCCGCCGGCGAGGCTCTTTCGGTCAGCCCGACACTCCCCGAATTACAAAATATCTCTGCGCGATTCGTCGGAGTCATTCAGCAAGTCCCCCCGCCGTTCTCCGCCAAAAAAATCCACGGCGTCCCCGCTTACAAGCTTGCCCGCAAACAACAAGAAGTGGTGCTCAAGCCAGTCGAAGTCGAGATTAAAGAGCTCGCCATCCTCTCCGTCCAGGCCGACCGCGCTCACTTCCGCGCCCGCGTCGCCTCCGGAACCTACATGCGCTCCGTCGCCCATGAAATGGGCCAGGCCCTTGGCTGCGGAGCTCATTTAGAAACATTGCGCCGCACTGCGGTGGCCGAATTCGACATAACCCAGGCACACACCATCGAAGAAATCGAGAGCCATAAGAACGGTTCGCGAAAAGTTGCTCTGCGAGAATTTAATCTCGATGAAGCAATTGACACTCAGGAAGGAAATTATCATTCCGACCGCAGCTTCGCTTTCCCGAAGGGAAAGGGAAGCGGAGTCGAGAGCCTGCCCCGAGCAAGCGAAGCGCGCCGAGGGGAACCTGCTGTCGATGGCGCCATCGAATCCCTCTTCGTCCATCCCCGCGAACTTCTGCCTCAGCTACCGTGCGTCACCGCCGACGAACCCACTGCCGCCCGCATCCGCAGCGGACGCCCCATCAATCTCCCCGA